>OFMM01000080.1_pt1 | contig 75110 bp, 64 predicted proteins | sample 1541811 | NCBI WGS metagenome assembly OFMM01 (sample SAMN04209246, study PRJEB22552) | human gut metagenome | biome: gut; material: feces | host: Homo sapiens | place: USA: Oklahoma
CCTTCAACATGATCCAGGTGGACTGCTCCATCAACCCCGGCAACTCCGGCGGCCCGCTGGTCAACCTGTACGGCGAGGTGGTGGGCATCGTGTCCGCCAAGTACTCCAGCTACTCCAGCACCACTGTGGAGGGTCTGGGCTTCGCCATCCCCATCAGTGACGTGCGCAGCATCATCACCGACATTATGGAAAACGGCGCCGTGACGGATAAGGCCTACATGGCCATCACCGCCGGTACCATGAATGAGCAGATGGCGGCACAGTTCAATATCGACGTCACGGAGGGCGTGTTCGTCTACTCCGTGGTGAAGGACGGCGCCGGTGAAAAGGCGGGTCTGCGTCTGGGCGACGTCATCACCAAGATGGGCGACAAGACCCTGACCTCCCGGCAGGATCTGTCCGCCGCCATGAAGGGCTATCGCGCCGGTGACACCGTGACCCTCACCGTCTACCGCGGCGGGCAGTATATCGAGGTGGAGCTGACCTTTGACGCCCAGCCCCAGAACACCGGCTCCGAGGAGGACAACACCCAGAGCAGCGGCAATAACGGCGGCAATGGCGGCAACGGCCAGATGCCCGGAAACTGGGATAACTGGCAGGATTTCTACAACTACTTCTTCGGCAACCGCGGTTGACTCGGAAGCGAAAATAAGGGAGGCGGAGAGCGGCATGACCTGCCGCTCTCCGCTTTTTCCGGCGCTGCGGCAGGGTGCGGGGAAATTTCTCTTGTACTCCGGGGGAAAGTAGTATATAATATACGGTATTAAATTGCGCCTATATTCAATTTGTTACTATTTCCGAAGAAAGGAAGTCAGCTATGATAAAAGTTCCCACTGAGTACGGTGAGATCACCATCAGCGACGCGGTGTTCACCACGATCACCGGCGCGGCCGCCACCAACTGCTTCGGCGTCAAGGGCATGGCACAGCGCAGCGTGACGGACGGTCTTGTCCACCTGCTGCGCCCGGAGGCCATGAGCAAGGGCGTCAAGGTCACCTACAACGACGACGGTACCGTTTCCATCGAGCTGCATATCATCGTGGAAAACGGCGTCAATATCGCCACTGTCTGCCGTTCCATTATGAGCGAGGTCAAATATGTGGTCAATCTCAACACCGGCGTCACCGTTAAGACGGTGAACGTCTGCGTGGATTCCGTCACGGTGTGACATCGCTAAGAAGGAGAAATACGACATGACAGATAGGATCAGCGGCGGCGCCTTCAAGCAGATGGTCGCCTTCGGCGCCGCGTGCATTGCCCAGCAGAAACAGACCATCAACGATCTCAACGTGTTCCCGGTGCCCGACGGCGACACCGGCACCAATATGTGCCTGACCATCCAGACGGCGGTGAACGAGCTGCGCAAGTGCCAGCCCGCCACGGTGGACGAGGCCGCCAAGGTCACGGCCTCCGGCCTGCTGCGGGGCGCCCGCGGCAACTCCGGCGTCATTTTGTCTCTGCTGTTCCGGGGCATGAGCAAGGTGCTCAAGGGTACGGCGGAGGCGGACGGCGCACAGCTGGCTGCTGCCATGCAGGAGGGCGTCGCCACCGCCTACGGCGCGGTGATGAAGCCTGCGGAGGGTACGGTGCTCACCGTGTCCCGTCTGGCCGCCCAGCGCGCGCTGGAGGCGGCGGGGGAGCAGAACTCCGCCGAGTACGTGCTGGAGGAGGCCATCAAGACCGGCTACGCCACGCTGGCGGAGACCATCGAGATGAACCCGGTGCTGAAAAAGGCCGGTGTGGTAGATGCCGGCGGCAAGGGCTACCTCATCATTCTGGAGGGTATGCTCCGCGCCCTGCGGGGCGAGGAGATCCCGGAGGTGGAGGAGCAGACCGAGGAGAAGGCGGACTTTGCCGCCATCGGCGACGAGGACATCACCTTCGCCTTCGACACTGTGTTTACTGTCCGCAAGACCACGGATCGCCCGCTGGACGGCCTGCGCACCTATCTGGGCAGCATCGGCGACAGTCTGGTCATCGGCGAGGATGACGAGTCCTTCAAGGTCCATGTCCACACCGACACGCCGGGCGACGCCCTGAACGAGGCCCAGAAGTATGGCACGCTGGAGCTGGCGAAGATCGAGAATATGCGCACCCAGGCGGCGGATCTGGCGGCGGGTCGGAAGGCCCAGTCCACCGACGATCTGGACGCCATCGAGAAGGAGCTGGAGAACAGCGCCTGCGCCGTGGCAGCGCCGGAGAAGCGGTACGGCTTTCTGGCGGTCTGCGCCGGTGATGGCCTTGCCGCCGTGTTCCGCGATCTGGGCGTGGATCGCATTGTGTCCGGCGGCCAGACCATGAACCCCTCCACCGAGGCCATCCTGCGGGAGATCGACCAGACCCCCAGCGAGGTGGTGTTTGTGCTGCCCAACAACAAGAACATCATCATGGCGGCCCAGCAGTGCGTGGGCCTGACGGAGAAGGAGGTCATTGTTGTCCCCACCGCCACCGTACCGCAGGGCATCTCCGCCATGATGTGCGTGGACACGGAGGAGCCGGACGCGCAGAATATCTTGCAGGCCATGACCGACGCCGCGGCCAATGTCACCACGGCGCAGATCACCTACGCGGCGCGGAACTCCGACTTCGACGGCTTTGCCATCAACGAGGGGGACTATCTGGCGTTGTGCGACGGCAAGCTGCTGGGTACCGACCGCAGCCTCGATGTGCTGCTGGAGCGCCTGGCCCAGCTGGCGGTGGAGAAGAGCGCCGAGTTCATCACCGTCTATGCCGGTGAGGGCGTGTCCGACGAGGACGCCGACCGCGCCGCCCAGCTGTTCCAGACGGCGTGTCCCGATGCGGAGGTCAGTGCGCTGCCCGGTGGACAGCCGGTGTACTACTACATCGTGGCCATCGAATAACGACAACAAATAGTATAATACGACAAAAAGAACACCCTGCGTATTCACACAGGGTGTTCTTTTCCGTATATGGGGCGGCTCAGGTGATGGACGCCAGCTCCTCGTTGACCTGCGCCTCGCAGCTCCGCATGGCGAGGATGGTCTTCTCCATCAGCTCCTCCAGCGTCCAGCCCAGACGCTCCGCGCCGGTCTGGATGACATCGCGGGAGCAGCCGGCGGCAAATTTCTTGTCCTTGTATTTCTTCTTCAGACTGCTGACCTCCATGTCCATCACGCTCTTGCTGGGGCGCATACGGGCGGCGGCGCCGATAAGCCCGGTCAGTTCGTCGGCGGCAAACAGCACCTTCTCCATCTGGTGGGTGGGCTCCACGTCACACACAAGGCCGTAGCCGTGGGAGCAGACGGCGTGGATGAACTCGTCGCTGCACCCGGCCTTTTCCAGCAGCTCCGGCGCCTTGAGGCAGTGCTGCTCCGGCCACCGCTCAAAGTCGATGTCGTGGAGCAGGCCCACCGTGGCCCAGAAATCCGCGTCCTCCCCATAGCCCAGCTCATTGGCGTACCAGCGCATGACGCCCTCCACCGTCAGGGCGTGGAGAATATGGAACGGCTCCTTGTTATACGTCTTCAGGGCGGCCAGCGCCGCTTCACGGGAAATGCACTCCTTCATCTTCGCAAACCTCCTTCGTGCATTTGAATTGCCCCCTATTTTAGCAGGTTATTCCCCGATGTCAAGCAGTTTTCCAGCAGGTGCAGCAGCATGGCGGCGTGGCCGTACTCCGCCCGGCTCAGGCGCTGAAAAAGCTCCCGCAGGCATACGTCCTCCGTGTCCTCCGCCGCCTGTGCGTAGGCCGCGCCGCCGCAGGTCTCCTCGTGGTACAGCTCCCGCAGCAGCTGGCACCAGGGCAGGGGCGGCTCCTGCCCCGCGGCGGCAGGGGGCTGGTAGCATTTGCCTGTCATCAGGTAGTGGGCGGCCAGCAGCGTCCGGCCGTGGGAGAACTCCTCCTCCGCCATACGCAGCAGCACCCGGCGGGCGGCGGGTGGCGCGCAGCGGGCATGGCACCGGTAAGCGCGTGCCATGGACACCTCCTCGTCGATCAAGCGCCGCAGCCGGGCAAGGCCGTCCTCCGGCGGGGCAGCCATGCAGCAGGCGGTCTCGTCCGGCTCGGACAGCGGATCAAAGGGCGACAGCTCCGGCAGCACACGCCGCCAGACGGCCTCCGACAGCTTTCGGTCATAGGGTAAACGCAGCTCCTGTTCCATGTTTGAACGCCTCCTTCTCACGGCATACTATGCGGGAGGGAGAGGCAAAGCGCCTGTCTGCGCCAGCTATACCGAAACATACAGGAAAAGATTGCTTTTCTTCTGAAAATCTGTTACACTGACACAGTTGTAAAGCGCTTACGCTTTTCCAGAGGACTGTTGCATATATCACATCACCTTGGCGGCGCCTCTGGTATACTTCAGATACTACCTCAGAGAGAGGAGAGCTATCATGCTGGAACTGCAAAATATCTGTTACCGCGTGTCCACTCCCGAAGGGGAGCAGGACATTCTGAAAAACGTGTCCGTCACCATTCCCGACCATAAGCTGGTGGTGTTCACCGGCCCCAACGGCGGCGGTAAGACCACGCTGGCCAAGATCATCATGGGCCTGGTGCGGCCCACCTCCGGCCGCGTCCTCTATAACGGCGAGGATGTGACGGAGCTGTCCATCACCGAGCGCGCCCGCCGGGGCATCAGCTACGGCTTCCAGCAGCCGCCCCGGTTCAAGGGCATCACCGTCCACGACCTGCTGCTGCTGGCGGCGGGGAAGGAGCAGCTCAGCAAGGACAAGTGCTGCGCCTACCTGACCAAGGTGGGTCTGTGCGCCAACGACTATCTGGACCGCGAGGTGGATGTGTCCCTGTCCGGCGGCGAGGTCAAGCGCATCGAGATCGCCACCATTCTGGCGCGGCAGAGCGACCTGATGATCTTCGACGAGCCGGAGGCGGGCATCGACCTGTGGAGCTTCGCGCGGCTCACCGAGACCTTTGAGCAGATCCATCAGGAGGGGCACGCCACCATGATCATCATCTCCCATCAGGAGCGCATCATCCGTCTGGCCGATGAGATCATGGTCATCGCCAACGGACAGATCGCCCACCGCGGCAGCACCGAGGAGGTATTCCCCCTCATTCTGGCGGATACGCTGGGCGGCTGCCCCGTGCTGGAGAGAAAGGAGGGCGTACAATGATCACCGATATTGACGCCAAGCTGCTGGAAAAGATCGCCGACCTGACAGGTCAGCCCGTGGGCGCTTTCAACATCCGCAAGGACAGCGGCTGCGAGGCCCGCCAGTCCACCGAGCATATTGAGATCACGCCCCGCGCCGACGGCAAGCAGGGCATCGACATCCGCATCAAGCCCGGCACGAAGGGGGAGAAGTGCTACATCCCTGTCATCATCAGCAAGACCGGCCTGAGCGAGCTGGTCTACAACGACTTCTATGTGGGCGACGACTGTGATGTGGAGATCGTGGCGGGCTGCGGCATCCACAACTCCGGCTGCGACGAGAGCCGTCACGACGGCGTGCATACCTTCCACATCGGCAAAAACGCCCGGGTGCGGTACAGCGAGAAGCACTACGGCGAGAACGACCCCGGTCAGACCGGCGGCAACGTGATGAACCCCAAGACGGTGGTGTATCTGGGGGAAAATGCCTCCATGCAGATGGACACCGTCCAGATCCGGGGCATCGACTCCACCAAGCGCGAGACGGACTTCTTCTGCGAGGCCGGCAGCGAGGTAGTGGTGACGGAGCGCCTGCTGACCCATGGCAGCCAGACGGCGGAGAGCGACATGAACATCCAGCTCAACGGCCACGACGCCAAGGGCCGGGTGATCTCCCGCTCCGTGGCGCAGGATCAGTCCCATCAGGTGTTCCGCCCTGTCATGGTGGGCAACGCCCAGTGCTTCGGCCATGTCCAGTGCGACAGCATCATCATGGGACAGGCCAAGATCGAGTCCGTGCCGGCCATCACCGCCAACTGCCCCGACGCCCAGCTCATCCACGAGGCGGCCATCGGCAAGATCGCCGGTGACCAGCTTTTGAAGCTGGAGACGCTGGGACTGACGGAGGAGGAGGCGGAGGATACCATCCTCAAGGGCTTCCTCGCCTGAAAAAGACATACAGCAAAAGACCGCCCACGGGCGGTCTTTTGCTGTATGGAGGATGTTATGGCCGGTTTTGCTTGAAGAAGCTGACCGCCACGGCGCCGGGGCCGGCGTGGGTGCCGATCACGCTGCCGATGGTGGTGTACCGCAGCGTTTCGGCGTGATCCGCCCAGAGCCAGCGGCTGTCCTCGATGTACTTTTGCAGCAGGGCGTCGGACAGCCCGGTGTATCCCAGCAGAACGGGGCGGGAAAAGTCCACGCCGCCCGCCTTCTGGATCTCCTGCGCCAGCAGGTTGTTGCCCATTTTGGAGCCGCGGGCCTTGCCCAGAAGCTGTATCTCCCCGTCCGTAACGGCCAGCACCGGCTTGATTTGCAGCATCGTTCCGGCAAAGGCCAGACTCTTGGAGATGCGGCCGCCGCGCTTCAGGTATTCCAGCGTGTCCACCAGCGCCACCGTGACGATGTGCTGCTTTTCCGCATCCAGCCGCGCCGCGATCTCCGGCGCGGACAGCCCCTCGTCCCGCAGCTGAAGCGCCAACTCTGTCAGGATGCCGCCGCCCACGGAGGCGGTGCCGCTGTCCACCACATATACGTTCTCATAGTCCGCCGCGGCGATGGACGCGCTCTGACAGGTGCCGGAGAGCTTGCCGGACAACGTGATGACCACGCAGCTCTCGCCCGCCTGCTTCGCCGCCTCGAATTCCTTGGCGAAGGCGTCCGGCGTGGCCTGACTGGTGGTGGGCAGGGTGTCCTCCTCTACCAGCTTTTCGTAAAAGGTCTTGTGGTCGATGGTCACGCCGTCGATATACTCCCGGTCGCCAAAATGTACCGTCAGAGGCACCACACGGACCTGCTCCTTGTATCCCGGCATCAGATCTGCCGTGGAATCTACGATGATCCTTGTTTTCACGGTTCCTTCCTTTCTGCCGCCAGCCGCTCCAGACCATCGCTGATGGCGGTCAGACTCTTGTACAGGCTGGCGCGCTCCTCCTCGGTCAGCTCCCGGCTGACCTCCGCCAGAACGGCCTCGATCCGCGCAGAGATCCGCGCACCGACCGCCCGGCCCTTGTCCGTCAGGCGCAGCGGTGTCTTGTACCGCTTGCCCGCCTCTCTGCCGGCGAGGTAGCCCTGCTCCTCCAGGTACAAAAGCGCCCGGGAGATGGTGGCCTTATCCTCCTCGCAGTGGTCGCAGAGCGCCGCCGCCGTCATGTCCGTTCCCCGATGCAGGTAGTACAGGCAGGAGATGTGGACGCTGCGCAGACCCAAGTCCGTCATCTCCTGATTTTTTATGCGCCGTATGTTCCGGCTGATCCGGTTCAGCAGCACCGTAAAGGTTTCAAACCGTTCCATGAAAGATACCTCCTCACCTGTTGAACAATCAACAAGCGCTATGATACCAGAGACTTGTTGAAATGTCAACAAGAATTTTGGCAAAGCGTGCCTTCCTGCGGCGTGATCCCTCCGAAAACCGCTGCCGGCCTATTGACAAGCGGCGGACGCGGCATTATAATACATCAAAAATGAACGATTCAAAAAAGAACGAAAAGGAGGCGATCCATGTGCCGCTGGGCATCGAGTTCTCGCGGAAGCTGGCGCTGGCGTACAACGCGGTGTGCAAGCCGCTGTGCCGGGAGCTGGGGCTGTCAAAAACAGCCTTTGATATCCTGATGTTTCTGGGCAACAACCCTACTTACAAAACAGCCAGAGACGTGGTGGAGCTGCGCTGTCTCAAGGCAAATCTGGTGTCCGTCAACGTGGACCGGCTGGTGCAGGAGGGATACCTCGTCCGGCGGCAGGCGGCGGGCGACCGCCGCAAGACGGAGCTGCTGTGTACGGACAAGGCGCAGCCTGTCATAGCGCGGGGACGACAGCTTCAGAGCGCCTTTTTCCAGCGGCTGTTTGCCGATATGGACGACGGGGCGCGGCACGCCTTTTTTGCGGCCATGGAGATCATGGATCAAAACCTGAATGCTATTTTGGAGGCGGAAGAATAACCCATGCAGACCTTAGTGACGATCCTTGTAACATTTTTCGCGGGTATGGGCGCGGGCCTCGGCACCGGCTTTGCCGGAATGAGCGCCGCCGCGGTCATCAGCCCCATGCTGATTACGTTTTTGGGCATCGAGCCCTATATGGCGGTGGGCATCGCCCTGTCCGCCGACGTGCTGGCCAGCGCCGTCTCGGCCTACACCTATCATAAGAACAAAAATCTGGATGTGAAGAACGGCCTTATCATGATGGCGAGCGTGCTGACCTTCACGGTGGTGGGCAGCTATGCCGCCAGCCTGCTGCCCTCGGCGACTATGGGCGGCTTCGCCGTGTTCATGACATTTCTGCTGGGCGTCAAATTCATCGTGCGCCCGGTCATGACCACCAAGGAGTCCATGGCGCAGGTCTCCGCCAAAAAGCGGGCGATCCAGTCGGTGGTCTGCGGCGTCATGATCGGCTTTATCTGCGGCTTTGTGGGCGCCGGCGGCGGCATGATGATGCTGCTGATCTTGACCAGCGTGCTGGGCTATGAGCTGAAGACCGCCGTAGGCACCAGCGTGTTCATCATGACCTTCACGGCGCTGACGGGTGCGGTGTCCCACTTCGCCATCGGCGGTATGCCGGAGCCCCTCACATGGGTGCTGTGCGTGATCTTCACGCTGATCTGGGCGCGTATCGCCGCCGTTTTTGCCAATAAGGCGCAGCCTAAGACCCTCAACCGCGCCACCGGCGTCGTGCTGGTGGTGCTGGGCGTGGTCATCATGGGCTTCCAGCTTCTGCACAAATAGACAATTTCGCGTGCTTGCGGCGGCTGGAGTTTTTTTCACAAACGGCTTGAGAAAAGGGACGTTATCTGCTATACTTTATATGTAGCGGTGCGTCCTTTTTCGTGGGCGCGGGAAATGAGGAGGCAGCCCGTCCCCGCGACCGATACGCCTCCGCTGCGCACTGTGCGCCAATTTGAAGAAGCAAAAGCGCGTAAAAAGGTGAGTAAAAGGTGAGTAAATCACCTACCAAAAAGTTTATACTTGAAGAAAGTTCCGAAAATATTGAGATTGAACCATTATTCTGCAACTTTCGTTCTCGAAAATAAAGGAGAAAATGAAGATATGAAACTTGGTATCGTGGGACTGCCCAACGTGGGTAAGAGCACTCTGTTCAACGCCATCACCAACGCCGGGGCGGAGAGCGCCAACTATCCGTTCTGCACCATCGAGCCCAACGTGGGCATGGTGGCCGTGCCGGATGCCCGGCTGGACAAGCTGGCGGAGATGTACCAGCCGGACAAGAAGACCCCGGCGGTCATCGAGTTCGTGGACATCGCGGGTCTGGTGAAGGGCGCCAGTCAGGGCGCGGGACTTGGCAACAAGTTTCTGGAGAATATCCGCCGCACCGATGCCATCGTCCACGTGGTGCGCTGCTTCGACGACGAGAACATCATGCATGTGGTGGCGGACGCCAGCCAGAATGTGCCGGTTGACCCGCTGGGCGACATCGGCACCATCGATCTGGAGCTGATCATGGCCGATCTGGAGATGGTGAACCGCCGGGTGGAGAAGGCGGCCAAGGCCGCTAAGGGCGACAAGAAGTTCCTCCGCGAGGCGGAGGTGTTCAAGGCGCTGGCCGCCCATCTGGACGCCGGCAAGTCCGCCCGCACCTTCGAGTGTGACAAGGAGGACCGCGCCATCATCGAGACAGCGGATCTGCTGAGCCTGAAGCCCGTCATCTACGCCGCCAACATGGACGAGGACGGCTTTGCCGACTGCGAGAGCAACGACTATTTCCGGGCTGTCCGGGAGCTGGCGGAGAAGGAGGGGGCGCAGGTGCTGCCCATCTGCGCCAAGCTGGAGCAGGATATCGCCGAGCTGGATGATCCGGAGGAGCGGGCCATGTTCCTGGCCGATCTGGGTATCGAGAAGTCCGGCCTCGACCGGCTGATCCAGTGCAGCTACGACCTGCTGGGGCTCATCTCCTTCCTGACCTACGGCAAGGACGAGTGCCGCGCATGGACGATCAAGAAGGGTACCAAGGCGCCGCAGGCCGCCGGCAAGATCCACTCTGACATCGAGCGGGGCTTCATTCGTGCCGAGACCATCAACTTCGACGAGATGATGGCCTGCGGCGGCAGCGTGACCGCCGCCAAGGAGAAGGGACTGCTGCGCTCCGAGGGCAAGGAGTATGTGGTCAAGGATGGCGACATGATCTACTTCCGCTTCAACGTGTAAGACAGTAAATAAAGGACGGCGTGGGGATTTTTCCCACGCCGTCCTCTTTTGCTGCACTTTTTCGGAGGATAACCCCCTTTTTTCGACAAATTTCGCGGTGCGTCTGTGGTATCATGCGGGCAGTGACGGGGGGGGGACGGATATGGAGGGGGAGAGAAGCGCGCTGCCGCGGGGAGCAGAACAGGCGCGGCTTCGGCATCTGGCGCTGTCGCTGCTGCTGCGCCTGGCGGCGGTGGCGGCAGCGCTGGCGCTGCTGCTGGGCGTGGTGCTGCTGGTGACGCAGGCCCATGGGCAGGATATGTTTCCGGCGGTGAAGGACGGCGATCTGCTCATCGCCTACCGGCTCCAGCGCCGCTGGGCGCAGGACGACGTGGTGCTGTACCGGCAGGGAGATGTGCTGCGGGCAGGGCGGATCGCGGCGGTGGGCGGCGATGTGGTGATGCTGGACGAGAGCGGTGAGCTGCGGGTCAACGGCACGCTCCACGCCGGCGAGATCCTGTACCCCACCTATCCGGCGGGGGATCTGGTATATCCCTACACCGTGCCGGAGGGCTGCCTGTTTCTGCTGAACGACTGCCGGACGCAGGGGGAGGACAGCCGGCATTTCGGCGGCGTGCCGGAGAAGAACGTGGCCGGGAAGGTCATTACACTGCTGCGCCGCCGGGGGCTGTGAGGGAGGTGAGGACGCTGGCGTACAAGGTGCTGAAGTTTTTTGACGATCTGACCAGCGCGATAGTGGCGGTGCTGCTGATGCTGCTGGCGGTGTACGCGGGGTACGCCCTGTGGGACAACCAGCAGGTGTACGCGGCGGCGGAGGAGGTACGCGCCTCGCTGCTGGAGCTGAAGCCGTCGCTGGAAGGTCCGTCCTTCGCGGAGCTGCGGGCGATCAACCCGGATGTGTGCGCGTGGGTGACGCTGGACGATACCGGCGTGGACTACCCCGTGGTACAGGGGCGGGACAACCTGACATATGTGAATACCGACGTGTACGGGAAATTCTCGCTGGCAGGCACCATCTTTCTGGACAGCCGCTGTGCCTCGGACTTCTCGGACGCCTACGGCCTGCTGTACGGTCACCACATGGTCAGCGGCCAGATGTTCGGTGATCTGGAGAACTATCAGGACGCGGTGTTCCTGCGGGAGCATACGGCGGGCGCGCTGCTGCTGCCGGACAGAACCTGCCGTCTGGAGGTGCTGGGCTGTCTGCTGCTCCCGGCGTCGGAAAGGCGTATCTTTGCGCCGGAGGAGCAGCGGGACACGGTGGCACTGCTGGACTGGGCGGCGGACGCGGCGCTGTGCTGGCGGGAGGAGGCGCGCCGGCCGGAGCAGGTGCTGGCGCTGACCACCTGCTCGTCGGCGTTCACTGATGCGCGCACCGTGGTGCTGGCGGTCGTATGGCAAGAGGGATGAGGGAAAGCCTCATCCCTCTTGCCATTGCCGGCTTTTTGAGGTACTATACCGTTGCGGCGCTGCTGCCGCGCTACCCGATGAAAGGAATGAATCACCATGAGATATAAAGCGATCCTGTTTGATATGGATGGTACGCTGCTGGATACGCTGACGGATATGGCCGACGCGGTGAACCACATCCTCTCCGTCCACGGCTGGCCCCTGCGCACCACCGAGGAGGTGCGGGCGTTCGTGGGCAACGGCGCACGGCGGCTGATGGAGCGCGCCGTCCCGCCGGAGGTCACCGGCGGCGATTTCGAGGCGGTGCTGACGGAGTACCGGGACTGGTATCAGACCCACAACTGCGTGGCCACCGCGCCCTATCCCGGCATCCCGGCGCTGCTGGCGGCGCTGGCGAAGGCGGGCATTAAGACGGCGGTGGTGTCCAACAAGCCGGACGCCACCACCAAAACGCTGGCCGCCCGGTTCTTCCCGGGGCTGCCCGCCTTTGGGCAGCGGGACGATGTGCCGCCCAAGCCCGCGCCCGATCTGGTGTTCCGTGCGTTGGAAACGCTGGGCGTGGACGCCGCCGACGCCATCTATGTGGGCGACAGCGAGGTGGACGTGGCCACGGCGCGGAACGCGGGGCTGCCGCTGGCGGCGGTGAGCTGGGGTTTCCGGGGCCGCCGGGCGCTGGCGGAGGCCGGCGCGGCGGTCATCGTGAACACGGCGGCGGAGCTGCTGGAGGTTCTGCGATAAAACGCGATAAAACGCGGCAAGACCCGTTGACAAACCGCAAAAAGCGGTTTATACTATTCCCCATCAAAAAGGCATTGACGGAGAAGAAGCTGTTTTTCCAACGGCCAAAGAGAGGGACGCCCCGGCTGAAAGCGTCCTGCCCGCGGCGCAGCCTGTACCACTCCCGAGCCGCCTGCGATGAGCAGGACGGGGGCTTCCCGTTACAGAAGTCACGAGCGACGGCGTATGCCGTAAGCAGGGTGGAACCGTGGAGTAAAGTCATTTACCTCACCCCTGAAACACATCAGGGGTGGGGTTATTTTTATACCCGCCCCCAAAACAAGGAGGACTGTACCATGAGCGAGGAAAACATCTACACGTTTGAAAACGAGCAGTACCGCAAGACGTACTGGCATACCTGCTCCCACATTCTGGCGCAGGCGGTGAAGCGCCTGTGGCCGGAGGTAAAGCTGGCCATCGGCCCCAGCATCGACAACGGCTTTTACTACGATCTGGACGCACCCTTTGCCTTTACCCCCGACAACCTGACGGAGATCGAGGCGGAGATGCGGAAGATCTGCAAGGAGAAGCTGAAGCTGGAGCGCTTCGAGCTGCCCCGCGCCGAGGCCATCAAGTTCATGGAGGAGAAGGAGGAGCCCTACAAGGTGGAGCTGATCAACGACCTGCCGGAGGATGCGGTCATCAGCTTCTACAAGCAGGGTGAGTTTACCGACCTGTGCGCCGGCCCCCATGTGGACTCCACCGGCCGCATCAAGGGCAACGGCATCAAGCTGACCGCCTGCAACGCCGCCTACTGGCGCGGCGATTCCAGCCGCCAGCAGCTCCAGCGTATCTACGGCGTGGCGTTCCCCAACAAGGACGAGCTGGAGGCGTATCTCAAGGAGCGTGAGGACGCGCTGAAGCGCGACCACAACAAGCTGGGCCGCGAGCTGGAGTATTTCACCACCGTGGACTGCATCGGTCAGGGCCTGCCCATCCTGCTGCCCAAGGGCGCACGGGTCATCCAGCTGCTGCAGCGCTGGGTGGAGGACACCGAGCAGGAGAGAGGCTATCTGCTGACCAAGACGCCCCTGATGGCCAAGCGCGAGCTGTATAAGATCTCCGGCCACTGGGATCACTATCTGGACGGTATGTTCATCATGGGCGACCCCATGGACGAGACGAAGGAGTGCTTTGCCCTGCGTCCCATGACCTGCCCGTTCCAGTATCAGGTCTTCCTGAACCGGGGCCGCAGCTACCGCGACCTGCCCATGCGTCTGGGCGAGACGTCCACCCTGTTCCGCAACGAGGATTCCGGCGAGATGCACGGCCTGATCCGCGTCCGCCAGTTCACCATCTCTGAGGGTCATCTGGTGCTGCGTCCCGACCAGCTGGAGGAGGAGTTCAAGCAGTGCCTCGATCTGGCCAAGTATTGCCTGGGTACTGTGGGTCTGCTGGATAAGTGTACGTTCCGCTTCTCCCAGTGGGATCCCGCCAACCCCAACAACAAGTACGAGGGTACGGCGGAGCAGTGGGATCACGCACAGTCCGTCATGGAGCGCATCTTGAAGGATCTGGACGTGGACTACACCATCGGCATTGACGAGGCCGCGTTCTATGGCCCCAAGCTGGATATCCAGTACAAGAACGTCTACGGCAAGGAGGATACCCTTGTTACCATCCAGATCGATATGCTGCTGGCCGAGCGCTTCGGTATGTACTATATCGACGAGAACGGCAACAAGGCGCTGCCCTATATCATCCACCGCACGTCTCTGGGCTGCTATGAGCGGACGCTGGCCTACCTTATCGAGGAGTACGCCGGCGCGCTGCCCACGTGGATGATGCCGGAGCAGGTGCGCTTCCTGCCCATTACCGACCGCGCCGCCGACTACTGCGCCCAGCAGGCCGCGGAGCTGCGTAAGCAGGGCTTCCGTGTGGAGGTGGACAGCCGCAACGAGAAGGTGGGCAAGAAGATCCGCGAGGCTACGCTGGAGAAGATCCCCTATATGCTGGTGGTGGGCGACCGCGACATGGAGGCGGGTACCGTCTCCGTCCGCACCCGTACCGGCGAGGATCTGGGCGCTATGTCTCTGGCGGAGTTCAGCGGTCTGCTGCGCGACGTGGTGGACAGCAAGGCTCGTAAGTAAGCATATATCCGCGAAAAAGGAGCATCCGGAGGGATGCTCCTTTTCCCGCTGTTTCCCGGCGGTCAATTTGTTGTGAAAAAGCTTTGTGCAAATCCACAACGACACGCGAGTGGAAAATCATTTTGCGCTGGTGAAATGCAAAAAATATACGGAAAAGGTTTTTCTTGCATTTTGTGGGGAATTTTTTCATTTTGCGCCGGAAAAGTTGCGTAAAAAATTTTTGCTGCAAAATGAAACGGGAAAATGTGGTGCTTAAAATGACAGAAATCTGTCAAGCGAAAAATTGAAATCGCGCAAAACGACAGAGAAGATGGATGAAAAGCGTCTATTTATAAGAAAATAATTGCGGTCAAAATGACGGATGCATGTACACTTTTTTTTAGCAAGACACAAAATTCGTGTGAAAATTTGACGGGAAATTGGAATGTTTTTATAATATTGTGCGGAACAAAAAAGTGAATATCCCCTGCAACAGGGGGAGGAAAGAGGAAAACACACATGGAAAAGTATCTGGTCCTTGCCACATTTGTTGGCTCCGTCATCGCGCTTTTGTTTGCGCTTTTCACGGGCAAGCGGGTACTGCGCTTTGAGGAGGGCACCCCTCTGATGAGCAAGATCTCCCGTTCGATCCGCGAGGGCGCCAACGCCTACCTGCGGCGGCAGTACACCGTCGTCGGTATTTTCTTCGCCTGCATGATCGTGGTGCTGTGCATTATGGCAGCCTGCCATCTGCTGACGTGGTTCGTACCCTTCGCATTCCTGACCGGCGGCTTCTTCTCCGGTCTCAGCGGCTTCGTGGGAATGCGCATCGCCACCAAGTCCAACTGCCGCACCGCCAACGCCTGCCGCGACGGCCTGAACAGAGGTCTGCGGGTGGCGTTCTCCGCCGGCTCTGTCATGGGCTTCACCGTGGTGGGTCTGGGTCTGTTCGACATCTCCGTCTGGTTTGCACTGCTGCGTTTCGTATTCAATCTGGAGGCGGCTGACATCACCAGCGCCATGCTGACCTTCGGCATGGGCGCCAGCTCCATGGCGCTGTTTGCCCGTGTGGGCGGCGGTATCTTCACCAAGGCCGCCGACGTGGGTGCCGACCTGGTGGGTAAGGTGGAGGCCGGTATCCCCGAGGATGACCCCCGCAACCCCGCCGTTATCGCCGATAACGTGGGCGACAACGTGGGCGACGTGGCGGGCATGGGCGCAGACCTGTACGAGTCCTACGTCGGATCCATCATCTCCGCCTCCGCGCTGGGCGTGGCGGCCTTCTCCGATCAGGCGTTCAAGGCTATGGCCATCCCCATGGTCATGGCGGCTGTGGGCATTCTCTGCTCCATCATCGGCTCCTTCTTCGTCAAGACCGAGGAGAACGCCGACCAGCGCACGCTGCTGAAGGCGCTGTCCCGGGGCACCAACCTGTCCGCCATCCTCATCGCCATCATCTCCTTCTTCCTTGTCTGGGCTCTGCTGGGTCTGGAGCACTGGGGCCTGTATGTGGCCATTCTGTCCGGTCTGGTGGCCGGCGTGCTCATCGGCAAGGCTACCGAGTATTACACCTCCGACACCTTTAAGCCCACGCAGGAACTGAGCGGCAAGAGCCAGACCGGCGCTGCCACCATCATCATCGGCGGTCTGGGCTTGGGTATGCTGTCCACCGCCATGCCCATCATCATCGTGGCGGTCTGCATTCTGCTGGCCTTTTTCCTGTCCGGCGGCGCTGCCAGCGCCGGTATGGGTCTGTACGGTATCGCGCTGGCTGCCGTGGGTATGCTGAGCACGCTGGGCATCACGCTGGCCACCGACGCCTACGGCCCCGTGGCCGATAACGCCGGCGGCATCGCCGAGATGGCCGGTCTGGAGCCGGAGGTCCGCAAGCGCACAGATGCGCTGGACTCTCTGGGCAACACCACTGCCGCCACCGGCAAGGGCTTCGCCATCGGCTCCGCCGCCCTGACCGCACTGGCTCTCATGGCCTCCTACATCGAGAAGGTCAAGGAGGTGGGCGCTGCCGAGGTCACGTTCAACGACTTCTCCCTGATGAACCCGCTGGTGCTGGTGGGCTTGTTCATCGGCGCCTGCCTACCCTTCGTGTTCGCCGCCCTGACCATGAACTCCGTGGGCCGCGCCGCGCAGAGCGTGGTGCTGGAGGTGCGCCGCCAGTTCAAGGAGATCACGGGTCTGATGGACGGCAAGGCCGATCCCGACTACGCGCGCTGCGTGGATCTTTGCACCAAGGCCAGTCTGAAGGAAATGGTCCTGCCCACCGTCATCGCGGTGGTGACCCCCATCGTTGTGGGTATGGTGCTGGGCTATAAGGGCGTTGTGGGTCTGCTGGCCGGCGCCACCGTCACCGGCTTCCTGATGGCCATCTACATGGCCAACGCCGGCGGCGCATGGGATAACGCCAAGAAGTACATCGAGGCAGGCAACTTCGGCGGCAAGGGCAGTGAGTGCCACAAGGCCGGCGTTGTGGGCGACACCGTGGGCGATCCCTTCAAGGATACCTCCGGCCCCGCCATCAACATCCTCATTAAGCTGCTGAGCATGGTATCCATCGTGTTCGCCGGCCTGATCGTCAACTACTCCATTCTGTAAGTAAGTCCCCCAAGCGATAGAGAACAGCAAAAGTCCCGACCAACGGTCGGGACTTCTGCTGTATGGAGCGGCGGCAGTCAGCAGAGCGCCTCCGCCTTGATCTCAAAAAGGGCGTCGTTGACCTCCGGCAGCGTCAGGCCGTGGCTCAGTCCGTAGATCAGGATGGCGTCCCGCTGCTCCCGCGGGTACAGCGGCGCATGGTGCGCCTGTACCAGCAGGCTCTGGGCTTCCTCCAGACTGGTGTGCAGACCGATACACAGGCACAAAAGCCGGTCGCGGGAGGGGGTTCGCCGTCCCGAAAAGACCTGGTGCAGATAGACCTCGCTGATGCCGGAGGCCTTGGCCAGCGCCGACTTGGTGGTGTCCCGCGCCTCAAACAGTGCTTGCAGCGCATGGGGCAGGCTTCCTGCGCGGAAGCTGGCGGTGTTTTCCGAGAGAATGCGATCCAGATCGTTGGTATCCATCAGCTCGTGCAGAAGCTGGTTTGTGTTTTTCTCCATCATGGCGCAGCCGTCCTTCTTATGTTATTATTTCCTATTTTACCCAATATCGACGAAAAAACAATATGCAGGCTGCATAGTCCAGCATTTTTTCCGCCCCGCAGAGAGGCAAAATCCTTTACAGATATGCGGCGAACCGCTATACTTTCTAAATAGAAAAGGGGGGACGGTCGTGTACGATACGCTGATCCGGGCGGTAGAGACATATTTCGATGAGATCAAGGTGCTCAAGCGCGGGGCGCGGGGCACGGTGACGCTGGTGCGGCATCGGGACACGGGCAAGCGCTATATCTTCCGCTGCTTCGACGGCAGCGACGAGGTGTACCGCCGCCTCCTGACGGTGGACTGCCCCTACCTGCCCCGCATCGAGGAGGCGGCGGAGTCCCGCGGCCGCGTGGCGGTGCTGGAGGAGTACGTGCAGGGCGACACGCTGCTGTACCTGCTGGAGGGCGGCGTGCTGGACTGGAGCGAGGCGCGGAAGGTAACGGCGGACATCTGCGGGGCGCTGTGGGTGCTGCACAGCATGGGCGCGGTACACCGGGACGTGAAGGAGAGCAATGTCATTCTCCGGGGCAGCGACGCGGTGCTTATCGACTTTGACGCCTCCCGCATCGTCAAGCCGGAGCATCCCGCCGACACGGTGATCCTGGGTACCACCGGATATGCGGCGCCGGAGCAGTTTGGTATGTCCCAGACGGACGGCAGGGCGGATATCTATTCGCTGGGCGTGCTGCTGAACGTGATGCTGACGGGGCAGCACCCCTCCCGCCGGTTGGCGGAGGGTCGTGCGGGGCGGATCGTCCGCCGCTGTACCATGATGAATCCTGACCAGCGGTTCCACGATGTGCTGGAGCTGCGGGACGCTCTGTGAGGTCACTGTGAAAAAAGAGAAGTATTGTATCAAATGCGGCGCCGTGCTGCCGGAGGAGGCCTCCTTCTGCCCCTGCTGCACGGCCAGCCAGATGGAGCGCCGGTCCGTAGTGGCGCCGCCGCCCAACGGCGGCAGGAAGCGCCGTCGGGTATGGCTCTGTGCGGCGTTGGCGCTGCTGCTGCTGGCGGGAGCGGGCATCTGGGCGCTGGCCGGTGGCAGAGCCGTCGGATATGACCCGCCCGTGCCGGATCCCCAGCAGCCGGACAGTCTGGAGGGTACACTGAAGCAGGACACGGGACAGGTGTGGTACGACGGGGCGGACGGTACGCTCTACCATGTATTTGCCTGCTTCAGTCCGCAGCCTGACGGCGGCGGTGTGCCCGCCAGCCACCGGAAGGAGCTGCTGCTCCGGGGTGAGGAGGGCAGCAGCCCGCTGTGCCTGTTTGTGGTGAAGGCGGATGACAGGGAGGAGGACGTGCGCGCGGCGTTTTCGGCGCTGGTGGAGCGTCATACCATTCAGGTTGTGGAGCAGGAGGGCGACGCCTGCGTGGTGGACGCAGCCACAGACAACTACGCCGACGCCGGGGCGCTGTACGCCCACGAGCACCATGTCACCAGCAAATGCACCTATAACGACATTATCTGGACGCTGTATATGAAAAACGGCGACGAGATCACCCTGCGGCAGGTGGTGGAGTGCGGTGAGCAGCCCGTCCAGTCGTATAGCTGGGAGGACACGGCGCTGGACACGACGGAGGCCTTGCAGACGCTGCTGGACAGGCTGACCGGGGAGGTCAGCTTTGAGACGGCTGTGACCATCTATCTGCCGGCGGTGACGTATGACCAGCCGCTGACCATCCGGCGTCCTGTGAAGCTTGTGGCCCATGACGACGGTACCACCTTTGCCTCGCCGGTGACGGTGGAGCGGCTGCCGGAGAATACGGTGGTGGATATGCACGTGGTGCTGCAGGGCTGCCGGCTCCGGGGCAGCGGCGGCACCGGTATAAAGGCGCAGGCACCCACCTATCTCGATCGCTGCGAGATCTCCGGCTGGGATGTGGGTGCGCTGGCGGCGGACGGCGGCTGGATCTGGGTGCAGCGCTCCGATTTCAGCCGTAACGGCGTGGCGCTGTGCATCGACACCAATGGCAGCAGCTCCTGGAGCAGCAATATCTACGGCGGTCGCTTTATCCGCAACGGCACCGCCATCCGGCTGGCGGAGATGCCGGGCGACTGGATGACTTTGCGGGTCCATGAGAGCGCTTTCTACGACAACGATACGCTGCTGGACAACCTCTGCGGTGCGGAGGTGGCGTTTGATGAGAACTGCCTGGAGCAGACTTGAATGCGGATGTAAATAAGAAGCACCGTGTGGCCTTGATGCGCTGCACGGTGCTTTTTTCATATGGGAGGGCGGGGCGCATAGCGGGGGTGACACTGCTTGGATTTAGACGGGAAACAAGGAGCCCTATCTGTTTGTGAGTTACTCGCACAAAGACTCCAACAGAGTGTACCCCGTTTTGGATGCCCTGTACGACAAGAAATACAGGATCTGGTATGATGAATCCTGCGAAAACGGAAATGATTTCCGCGACGAATTGCGTGTGCGGATCGAGGCTGCGGATGCGATCCTGGTGTTCGTATCCCAAAATTCCATGGCCTCGCCCTTCTGCGGCATGGAGATCATTGTTGCACGAGAAAACGGAAAGCGGCTGTACCCCATTTATCTTGATAACGTGGAGCTTCCGCCGGCATTCCAGCTTCTTTTTGCGAATACGCACCACAGTACCGCAGATAATCTGGATAAGCTGGTCCGGGCGATGGTACGCGACCTGCCTGCCACAGCAATGGATCGCCTGACCAAGAACAATGATGTCGTCGAGCGGTGCGAGGACAACGGCACGGACATTGAGATCGACGAGGGGATCCGCATCATTGCTGACGGTGCGTTCAAGGATCGCATCCGCCTGCACCACATCAAATTGCCGTCGACCCTTGAAGAGATCGGGGAGGAAAGCTTCAGAGGATGCCGCAATTTGGAGGAAATGGATGTACCGGAAAAAACAGTCAAAATTCACACCAGCGCCTTTAGAGACTGCGTCAGCATGAAATCCTTGGTGGTACGGAATAACTGCATCAAGATCGGTGAGCGTGCATTTGAAAACTGTTCTGCACTGGAAGAGGTGGAGCTTCCCGATGGGATCACGGAGATCTATGGCGGTGTATTCAACAGCTGCCGCAGCTTGAAGAGTATCAGACTGCCCGCGAACCTGACCATTTTGGGAGAAAGTGCGTTTGCCGATTGTGTGGGGCTCACCTCCATAACTCTGCCGGAGACGGTAACGAAGATCGACGACTTGGTGTTCAACGGCTGTACCAGCATTACCGAGATCAATATGCAGGAGGGCGTCAGAAAAATTGGCAAGGCCGCCTTTAAGAATTGTACGTCGCTGATAAAGGTGCAGCTTCCCTCAACAGTATCCAATATCGGTGACGCCCCCTTCAGAGGCTGCTCCGCCATCAGATCTATTCAGGTGGACAGCAAGAACAAATACTACAAATCTGCCCCCATCAAGCGTGATGGCAGCAACCATGTGCTGTTCAATAAAAACAAGTCCATCCTGATCGCCTATCCCGCCAGCAGCAGAGAGGTACAGTATGACATCCCGGACAGCGTTGTGAGCGTTTGCGACTGGGCGTTTTGTGAGAGCAAGAAGCTCAACCGCATCACCATTCCCGACAGTGTCCGCGAGATCGGTGAAGGCGCGTTCAGCAACTGCTCACTGCTGGATGAGCTGGAGATTCCGGACAGCGTGGAGCGGATCGACGATTGCGCCTTCCGGGGCTGCACAAGTTTGGAAAAAATCATCATTCCTGACTCGGTCGTGGAATTGGGTTGGGGACTGTTTGACGGATGCGAAAAGACGGTGGTCGTGTACTGCAATGAAGGTTCCGCGATCTATGACTATTGCATCCGCAACAAGATCCGGCAGGATCGTATTCAAGCAAAGGACAACATTTAATGAATCTGTTATCTCAAGAAAAAGTGAAAAGCTTCGCGGCATTTTCGAAAAAGAATGTCGTTATGCTTGTCGCCCTTTTTGCGGCAGTGGTGACGAGCTTCATCGTCCCTGTGGACAGCACATACCTGGGGTATTTTGACCTGAAAACATTGACCTGCCTGTTTTGCGTGCTGGCGGTGGTGTGTGCGCTGAAAAATATCAACTTCTTTTATATGCTGGCCAGAAAAGTCGTGCAGCAGTTCAAAAACGCCAGGATGTGTGTATTGATACTGGTATATATCACGTTCATTGGCTCTATGCTGATCGCAAACGATATGGCGCTGCTGACGTTTCTGCCGCTGGGGTATTTTGTGCTGTCCTCCACGCAAAAAGAAAAATACATGGCGTTCACCTTTATCATGCAGAATATCGCCGCGAATTTGGGCGGCATGCTGACGCCGTTCGGAAACCCGCAGAATCTGTTTTTGTACACGAAGTTCAACATTCCCAACGGTGAATTTGTCGCGATCATGCTGCCGCCCTTCGCGATTTCTGTCGCGCTGATCACCTTATGCTGCATTGTGTTTGTGAAACCGGAGGAAATGGAACTGGAGAATAAGCGTCTGGAGGTCACACCGTGGCGTACAGTTGTCTACCTTCTGCTGTTCACGCTGGCAATCGTCATTGTTTTCCGCGGAATACCGTACTGGGTCGGTCTGATCGTGATCCCTACCGCCCTGTTGTTCCTGGATCCAAAAGCACTAAAAATGGTGGATTACCCGCTGCTGCTTACGTTTGTATTTTTCTTCATCTTCGCCGGAAATATGGGACGGATCGAAGTGGTACGAAACTTCTTCTCGTCACTTCTTGCACGCAATACGCTGCTGTTCAGTACATTGAGCTGCCAGTGCATCAGTAACGTACCCTCGGCGATCCTGCTCTCGCAGTTTACGGACAACTATCCGGATCTGCTGGTTGGCGTAAATATCGGCGGCGTGGGAACACTGATTGCGTCGTTGGCAAGCCTTATCACATTCCGCGAGTATGTGCGCCACAACCCGGACAAGACAAAAAGCTATATTTGGCAGTTCTCTGCATTCAATTTCGGGTTCCTCATCATATTGCTGCTGTTCATGTCCTTTATCTAATGTGCGGCGCAGACGGCCGTGTCAGCCGCGAAGATTTCCTTGCATTTCATCCTGAAAAGGGCGTATGCTATTGGCAAATACACGCCGCGCCGTCTATCTGGGCGGTCAACAGCTGTAACCCTTCGAAACGATACAAAAGGCCCTCCGGCGCAGCCGGAGGGCCTTTTCGTCATGCTGTTTTACTTGCCGCCGTTTTCCGCTACCCAGCCACGGACGTACTCCACAAAGCGGCGGGTGGAGGCGGACAGCGCCTTCTCGTCCTTTACCGCGATGCCGATGTTCCGGTAAAACGTCATGGGCGGGCGGCAGGCCGTCACCGGGTAGGGGCTGTGGCGCACCATCAGCTCCGGCAGCAGGCTGATGCCCAGCCCCTTGGATACCATGGCCAGAATGGTGCGGTCCTCTCGTGCGGTGTACTTCACGTTGGGCCGCATGCCCATCTCGTCAAAGGCCGCCCGGATCTCGTAGTCCTCGCCCTCCTCCAGCTGGATGAACGGCTCCTCCGCCAGTGCCTCTGCCGGGAAGGGGTTCGTCCGGGCGTAGGGGTGGTCGCAGGGGACGATGACCTGCAGCTCGTCCCGGTGCAGCGCGTAGGTCTGCAGGCGCTTCACCGAGGGCAATCGCAGAAAGCCGCAGTCCACCGTACCCTTCAGGATCCACTCCTCCACCTGCTCGTAGAAGTCGCTGGTGACCACGTCAAACTCGATGCTGGGGTACTGTCCGCCAAAGCTCTTGAGAATGGACGGCAGCCACTGGGCCGACACGCTGGAGAAGGTGGCGACCTTGACAAGACCGGCATCCATGCCCCGCAGGCTGGCTGCCGACTGCATCAGCGCGTGGTGGGCGGCGCACAGCTTTTCGATCTCCGGCAGCAGCGCCCGGCCATCCGCTGTCAGCACTACGCCGCCCCGATTGCGGCTCAGCAGCGTGACGCCCAGTTCCTCCTCCAGCGACTGCACCGCGTGGCTGACACCGGACTGGGTGAAGTTCAGCGCCTGCGCCGCCTTGGAGAAGTTGCCGCAGGCCGCCGTCTTCAGGAACATCTGATATTTGGTTATGCTCATGCGCTCACCTCGTTTCTGAGTTTATTCTATCATACATTTACTCATAGTTGCAAGTACAATAATGCGTTTTACAAATAATAAATCCTGTGCTATGATTCTATTGTCGACAGGAAAATTTGAAATATATGGAGGTAACGAATTATGGCACTGGTAACGAAAACGATCCGCTGCGCTGTCTGCGGCAGCAGCGATGTAGCATACGATGGGAAGACCTATCACTGCGCCGCCTGTGGTACGGACAGCGACGCACCCATGTCCGCCGCCGATCTGGCTGTGGTGAACCGCATTGCCGCGCTGGGCGGTGACAACGAGGAGCTGACCCGTCTGCGCCGGCAGTACCGGAATCTGGACATCACCAGCTGGGATAGCGAAAACCGCCTGCAGATGAAGTAAGGCGCACACCAAACCGCACAATTTGTCTTTTCCGTTTTAAAGCTTCACAATTTGTCTTTTCCATGGGGTTTACCCCTCATTCCGTGTCCGGCTCCGGCCGGGCACGGTTTTTTTGTATCGAGCTCCCCGCGTCCGGTCTGGAGAACGCGGGGGAGAACGGCGCGGGAGCGACATTTTGGTGGAGACGGCGGAACGATGGGCATACACTCGTCTTTTGCTGGACTTGCGCCGCAAAATCATGTATAATGAGAGTGAAAATTTATAAAAGAGAAAGGACGAACGACCATGACATACACCTCTGCACAGGCCAATAAGCTGCTGAAAAAGCTGCACGGTGAGCACGCCGCCCTGCTGGACAAGGAGAGCCGCAGTAAGGATTTCTGCGCCGCCATGGGCGAGGATGTGGAGTCCGTGCGCCCGGCCTACGACTATGCCGACACCCAGAATCGGCTGGCGGAGCTGGAGCAGCGTATCCGCAAGGTAAAGCACGCCATCAATGTGTTCAACGCTACCCACGTTATCCCTGACTTCCACATGACCATCGACGAGATGCTGGTCTATATCCCCCAGCTCACCCAGCGGAAGAACAAGCTGGCGGAAATGAAGGCGCGGCTGCCCAAGGAGCGGGTGGAGGAGCAGTACGGGCGGCAGTCCAACATCATCGACTACACCTATGCCAACTACGATCTGGCCGCGGTGGAGGCGGACTACGAAGAGACTGCTGATGCGTTGTCTCGGGCGCAGCTGGCGCTGGATGCCGTGAACCAGCGGGATACCTTCGAGTTGGCGGAGTAAAAACCGTTCCGTTCCACGGTCTGCGCCGTTTTTATGAAAAGCAATGGTCTCCCACTGTGTTCAATGTTGCGAGGGAGGCGGGTTATTCTTTTTGTTATTGGTTATGCAGCCCTTGTTCAAAGTTGTGGGCATCAGGAAACTACGGCGCCGGCAGCGGGAGAAAACTTTTCCCGGAGGTCGAAGTACGGTTATAGATCTCCACATTCACGAGAAAAGCGCGTGCGATGCTCGCACGCGCTTTTGTGATGGTGTGGCGTCTGTACAAAAGAAAGCACCCCGTACCGCGTGACGATCAACGTCAAGGAACGGAGTGATGGCGAATATGTGTATAGCTCCAGCGCCGAACGGCAAAACGAAAGGCCGAGCACCCGGCGGACTTTACATGCCGACGTTACCCCGTCCGCTGAAAGCGGAAAGAGCAATGCTCAACCTTCTGATACCATTATACCCACTTCGGACGAAAAAAGCAACACAAAAATTGCCGAGCAGCAGCGCGGGAGTTCTGACCGTGAGATCCTTGCAGGGTATAATTCCGCTTCTTTTCCTGAGCGGAAAGGGCATGTTGTAGTTCCCAGGTAGTTCTTGGTATGGTATAATCATACCGTTATTCACCGCCGTATCGCAGCGGTTGTAGTTCCCTGGTAGTTCTTGGTATGGTATAATCTTTTGAAGTTTCTTTGAAGCACCGCAGACGTTGTAGTTCCCTGGTAGTTCTTGGTATGGTATAATTAGAGATAGAAAATCACCACACCGGAGAGGAGTTGTAGTTCCCTGGTAGTTCTTGGTATGGTATAATCGCAATGCTGCCGCTATTCATCCCAATGCCGTTGTAGTTCCCTGGTAGTTCTTGGTATGGTATAATAAAAGGGAATATCACAGTACAAACCAGCAAGGTTGTAGTTCCCTGGTAGTTCTTGGTATGGTATAATCAAATCAAAGGTCGGCACAACAGAATTCAAGTTGTAGTTCCCTGGTAGTTCTTGGTATGGTATAATAACCTGCTGTCCATCGTGGCGGCCGATCCCGTTGTAGTTCCCTGGTAGTTCTTGGTATGGTATAATATACAGCCCGTGAACCATCACACCGATTTCGTTGTAGTTCCCTGGTAGTTCTTGGTATGGTATAATGCACCCACGGGATATCTACATAGCCGCTATGTTGTAGTTCCCTGGTAGTTCTTGGTATGGTATAATCGCGGCGCTGAAGCGGATGCCGGACTACCGGTTGTAGTTCCCTGGTAGTTCTTGGTATGGTATAATTGCTGCCGGGAAGCAGTTCCCTGTATGCCCGTTGTAGTTCCCTGGTAGTTCTTGGTATGGTATAATTCCTGCGCACGGTTTTCAAGATGCTTAAATGTTGTAGTTCCCTGGTAGTTCTTGGTATGGTATAATTGATCCTGAAATGGAGTGACAGCTAATGCAGTTGTAGTTCCCTGGTAGTTCTTGGTATGGTATAATGGGAGTCTGGTGTGTGTGGGCTGCGGCTATGTTGTAGTTCCCTGGTAGTTCTTGGTATGGTATAATCGTCATCAGACGATACTCCCGCCCAGAAGAGTTGTAGTTCCCTGGTAGTTCTTGGTATGGTATAATTTGGGGAATCGTCGACATGGTGAGAGGCACCGTTGTAGTTCCCTGGTAGTTCTTGGTATGGTATAATTATGCAGATAGAGTCCCATTGTTAATCCTCAGTTGTAGTTCCCTGGTAGTTCTTGGTATGGTATAATGTCGTGGAAACCAATTTCCGGCAGAATCGCGTTGTAGTTCCCTGGTAGTTCTTGGTATGGTATAATTGAAAAAAGCGTCGGCGTGAGTTACGATACGTTGTAGTTCCCTGGTAGTTCTTGGTATGGTATAATATCGATACGCTGCAGGGGCAGCTTGCGATAGTTGTAGTTCCCTGGTAGTTCTTGGTATGGTATAATGATGTAAACAATACACCGTTGCCGATTATGGTTGTAGTTCCCTGGTAGTTCTTGGTATGGTATAATAGGCTACCGGAAAAGTCGCTCAAGGCAATGCCCTGGGCGACTTTTCTTTCAAAAAATCGAAAGCTGCTCGCATTGAAATTTGTCATCCGCCTCCGTTAATTTTCCCAAAAGTATATCAATCGCCTCGTACTGCTTCTCCGTGATGACCATCAGGCGGATCGCGCCGTTCGCCGGCAAATTCTGCTTTACGCGCTGGCGGTGCTTTTCCACCGCATCCATGCCGTTGCAGACCCGGGCATAGACGGAGTATTGCAGCATATGGTATCCGTCCGCCAACAAGAAATTACGGAAGCGGGTGGCCTCCCTGCGCTGCGCCTTTGTTTTGACAGGCAGGTCAAAAAACACCATGATCCTCATAAACTTATTCATAGCGGTGCTGCTCTGTTTCCAGCAGCGTTGGCAGCAAAAGACCTGCTTCGGGCCGTTCCGCAGAGCGGCTTAAGCTCTGCACCAACCGCTCTATGGCATAGGACACACTGTGATGCTGTTTGCCGGAGAGAATATCCAGATTCAGGCAGTTGAATAAGAGCCTTTTTTGTGGGGAAGACAATTCCTCGTCCTCGGTTATGCTGCGCGCTGCCAAAAGGTCAACTACCGGGCGGAACGGCTCGATCAGATCATCCGCCAGATTAAAGGCGTTCAGCGTGCTGCGGTGGTGCAGTCCGAGTGAGGGGAGAAAACCATATACCGCCAAATAGCGCGCGATACACCCCCGCAAAACCGCGTAGCCGTAGTTCAGCCCCGCGTTGACACCGTTATCCTCCCCGCGGGTAAAGCCTTCCCCAAACAGCACGGGGAAATAGAACTGCGCCGCGGCTGCCTCCACATTTTCGCTGTCGCCGGAACGAACCCTTTCCGCCATGGCGCGGAGGGTCTCCGCCTGTGAGGCGTGGCCGGTCAAATGCAGGCAGATGGCCTGATTTAAGATCTTGGCCTTGACGATGCTCTGCCACAGGCGCTTTTTCGCCGGCTCAGTCATGGCGATCTGCATCCGCACAACGGGCAACCCCCGGCTGTGCTGCTGATACGGCGTCAGGACCGCGCAGGGCAGATGCTTTTCGTCGCAGACAAAAACGGCACAGCCGCACTGTCCCAAGCGGGACAGTGCGGCTGTTGTGATGGTGGTCTGGCGGCTTTCCAGCAAAAGCGCAGAAATATCCTCAATGGCCACGGAGTGGTCACTGTCGGTCCGGATGATCAACTGTTCCCTCCGCAGGGAGATGACAGCAGGGCTTTCAACGATAATGTTCCGAAAAGCCATGACAAAACCTCACTTTCTGTTGAAGGCCATGCGGGGCTCCCGTTCTACCTTGTGGTACTCGCCCAGCACATCCACGGTGAATTTCTCCAGCTTTTCAAGGGTCTTGATGCCCATGCTTTTTATCTCGTAAGCGGCATCGTGCGTACGGCAGGCAATTGCGGCTGTATTGATATTTGCACTGATATAGTACAGCAGCTCCTGCTTGGTTTCGTATGTGTCGGGGAGCGTACTCTCCTTCTGCGCCTTTGTCAGCTTCAGCTTGTTTTTGTGGGTCACGCGCATCAGGTCGTTGGGATACAGGGAGAAAATGAAGTTTTCATCCGACATGGCCTTCCAATCCTCGTAGGGCTTGAAGGCTACACACGCCTTGCTCGGCAGCTCCTTTTTCAGCGTGTCGGCGATGTAGATGGGTACGAAGTAATACCCCTCGCCCTCCACATAAAACACATCGATGCGTACCATGCTGTCGTTGTCCGCCACGCCGGTACCCTTCAGAACAGGGACGTGCAGTGTCGTAGGCTCACATAGCTTGACCTTGTTGACGATGGGGCCGGGCGTTCCGTCGCTTTTCGGCTTATGGAAGGGCTGTGTAAAGGCCTTTGCCCCCTCGCCGCCGTATTTCATGAGTTGTTCTTTCAGCGCCTCATAGAGCAGTCGGTCGCTTTGCGGCATATAGTAGTTGGCGATCTCACCGTTTTTGTCCAGCTTCAAGATTGTCAGCGGCCGTTTTGTGACCACAACACCGTCTTGCAGGGCTTTGGGACTTTTGATGGTTTCCTTGTGCGCCGCGCCCGTGACCTTGCGCCGGGGCATACGAGACACAAAGAGCTTGCGGACGGGAATATCGTTGTTCAGGTAGACGGGGAAGCGCTGGGAAATAACGGCGCGGCGGGGATCGTCGCCCAAGCGGGCCTCCAGCTCCCGGCGAAATTCCGGCCATGGGTAGGGGAAGCTCTTGAGTACCTCGCCGGTATGCACGGAAACGGCCAGGCTTCCGCCCTCCGTTTGTACATATTCGCACTCCCGCAGCGCGGCATAGCGGCTCACCTGCTGGATCATGCCGTCTGTTGTACAGGCAATGACCAGTGCGTCCACCGCGTGGTGCAGATCGCCGTTTTCCCGGATCTTGCTGATGCCCCAGCGCTTGCGCATATAGGAGGTCACGGCGCCGTTAACGGCGGTGATGTGCTTCTTGCGCCCGGCGGCAAAGTCGGCAAAGGCCAGATGGTCGCCGATGTAGTTCAGGAGGAATCGCGCCATGGTCTTGGTATCCTGCAGGTTGCGCTCCTTGAATTGCTTTTCATCCTCGGATGTGAGCTTTTCCTTCAGCAGGCGCTGTTTTTTAGGCGTGCTGCGAATGGTGTTCTCCACCCAGACGATGAAGTCCTCCCGCCGCTTACCCTGTAGATACTGCAAGGGCAGACGGTTGCCCTTATTGCGGTTTTCCTCAGCCAGCACCAGAATCTTGTTCTTATAGCCGTCATCGAAGGAAATGCTGTACGGAATGATGTGGTCTACCTCCGCATAGTCCGGCTCAAAGAGATGCTCGATGGAAATGTGCTTCTGCGAGTAGGCGCATTCGCCGTGCTGCTCCTCCCAGAGCTTGAGCTTCACCAGATCTTGCCCTGTGGGATGCTCCTTGCCGTACTCCGTGCGGATGCGCTCCATGAGGCGCTCGTTGCGGGCGCGGTTATCATCCATGCTCTTTTTCGCCTGATTGCGCTCTGTGAAATCCTGCGCCATTTCCCGCGCCAGCTCCAGGTTGATAAAGGTAGGACTGCACCCGCGCTCGCGGATGATGGCGTTGAGCACCTTGACGGTCTGCGCCACTGCCCGCCGCACGACGGGGCTGGTGATATCCGCAAGGTCGTCCGGCGTCGGATGGAGAAGCTGGGTGCGCTCCCGACCGCTGTGGGCCTTGAAGTCGTATCCGGCGGCGGCGCAGGCCTCGTCGTACTTCATCCCCTTTTCCAGAAAGGGGATCAGCTTGTCACAGGCTTTTACAGAAATGTGGCCGAATTTGCTGAAGGATAGTGTCTCGGCGATGTCAAGCTCCGCATCCGACAGTCCGGCAGGCAGCAGCGCGGCGCGTATTTTGGCGGAGGTCTTGTAGGTGGAAAGGACACGTCCCAACTCGTTCTTTTGCGCGCGGGTAAGGGTGTCGAAGTGGTTTTTTGACAGCTTGTTAAAGGCCGTGCGCATTTGGTGGTACGCCTTGAGATAGGAGAACTTCGTCTTTTTTTCCGCTTCCTCCGCATCGTCCGTATTCTTATAATACACTGCGTTGAAGGTGGTGTCCGCAGGAATGGCCAACTCCCGGCGGATGTGGGAAAAGTTCAGCTCTTTGGTCTTGTGAGCCAGCGCAATGAGAGCCTCCCGCTGGGCGGGGGTGAGCGGGCTGCCCTCGCCGCCGCGGAGCAGGCGGAGGTGGTTGATGTTTTGCAGCAGCGTAAAGTACTCGAAGGAGTAGGTTGCCTTTGCCGCGCGCTGTTCACCGTCCTCCAGCGTACATTTGCCGATCATTCTCTCAATCTGGCTCCCGGCATAGGGACTGCCCTCGCCGGGGCTTTCGTCGAAGGAGCGCTGGCTCAGGAGAATGTCGAGATACCGGGATTCCAGCTCCTCCGACGCAAAGGGCTGCCCCAGCTGGCGCTGGGCGCGGAAGATGGCGCGGACTTCCTCCGCCACCATGTCCCGTCCTACCGTTGCGATGTACTGGCCGCCCTTATTCCGCTTGCTCGCGGCGTACAGCGGGTCTTGCAGCAGCATTTCTCCCACGGTGCGGTAGCCTTTTTCGGCCATGAGAGCCCGGTTTTTGCTGACGGCGGCCAGCAGCTCGCCGTCCTCCTTCGCGGTTTCGGCTTTGCGGTTGGAGCGAAAGCCGCGCCGCTGTGCAATATGCAGGAGAATGCGGGCAAATTCGGTACGCGAAACCGGTGCGTCCAGCGCCTTGACGCGCAATGTATAGATGTCCTCCAGTTTCCCTGCAAAGAGGGTATCCAGCTCTGCTTGGGAGATCATATTTTCTGTTAAAAGGAGGCGGCGAATACGCTCCAGCCGATGCTGGTGACGGCGCAGCCGACGGCGTGCACTTCTGGCCTCTCGCCGCGGTGCTGCCAAGGAAGCTCCTGTCTTGGGCTGCTCGGCGGCATCGAAAACGCGGGAACCCATGTTGATAATGCCATACGGCTTGTCCTCACTGTCCAAAGCCACGACTGCCCAACCTACGGATGTAATGCCGATATCAAAGCCGATCGCATAGGGGATCATAACGCGCCCTCCTTTTTTCTGGATAGAGATAACGCCCCGCAAAAGCGGGGCGTCAGTGCTCTGCGGTGTACTACCTTATCATAGTAACCTGCATAGTTCTTGGTATGGTATAAGAACTATTATCATTATAACACGAATTTTTGGAAAAACAAGTACATTTTGACATTTTTAAGACAATTCCTCCGCCGGGAACTGCCGGCCGGTGTGGTCGATGGTGTAGGGCGGGGGGAGAATGAGCTGGGAGATGGGGAGGACGGTGTAGCCGTCGTTGATGAGGTAGGTGAGGATAGCGGGCAGCGCCTCCGGCGTGTGGAGGGCGGCGTTGTGGAACAGCACGATGCTGCCCGGCTGCACCTTGGAGGTCACCCGCCGGCAGATGGTGTCCGCGTCGTAATCCTTCCAGTCGAGGGAATCCCTATCGGCAAGGACTTGAAGCCGTTGTGAAGCCATTGTGTCGCAAGAGATTGCGGGCGCTGCGGGCGGCCCGGCGGGAAAAGACCGCATGAAGACGGACGCGGTATACGCCCGCCGGTCCGTGGAGAAAAAGGCCGTGGCCACCCAGTTTATCCGCCGCATTGAGGTGGCGGAGGACAGCGCGGAGATCATCTGGGCGGTGTAAAACAAATCTGATAACGCCGGTAATGATAAGGGGACGTCTTACGACAAGGAAAGGCTCACAGGGAATATTTACCGTGTTACAAATGGCTTGGCGCGGCGGTGCTCCGGCTTGCGGGTGATGCCCTCTCCATCCAGCAGGATGGAGCCGCTGCTGGTGGAGCAGATCTTTGAGATCATCCGCCAGCTGCATGCCGATGGCACCACCATTTTGCTGGTGGAACAGAACGCACAGGCCGCGCTGGCTGTGGCAGACCGCGGCTATGTGTTGGAAACCGGCAGCATCGTTACCGAGGGTACCGGCGCGGCACTGTTGGAGAGCGACGCCATCCGCAAGGCGTATCTGGGCGGATAAAACGGCACAAAAAAGAAGCACGCCTAGGTGCTTCTTTTTTTGTGCGCATGCATATAGAGTATCACCACCTGCTGCCGCGGCAGGACAGCTATTGCGGATTTTATTCCTATTCTTATAGTGCGTTTCCATCAGGCGGAAGGCTTTACAGCTATTTTGCAGAGCACCGGTTGCACAGTTCGTGTGTTTCCTCTAAAATATAAATGGTATATTGCTATAGATGTCGGTATTCCTGAAAGGACTGTAAGCGAGAGACGATGACCTATGAAATGTCCGTGATCGACTATATTCCAAGGCGGCGGTCATGGCGGCAGCTATCGAAAAAACCGCCAACGAGCACGCACAGGACAGATGGGAGACGGTGACGGTCTCGGTAACCAACGCCGCCAAGGTAATCTTGGTGCTTTGTGCGGCGGATACCATTCGGCAGAAAAACACGATTCGGGAGGAAGCCATTGATGAAAAATAATAACGGATCTCACAAATATGTGCCGTCTATGCTGCTGTTTCTGCTCTTTGAGGTGGTGGCGGTCACACTATGGCTCACAAAGGACAATCTGTTCTATCTGCTGAATTTCAGTTACATCGGCGGTTGTCTCGCATTGGGGACGGCACTATTTACCGCCGGGAAGCAATATGCCCGGCATTTTGTGCAGCTGGCGGTGGGCAGCTATATGCTGCTGTACCTTGGCGTGATCTCCCACGAGAATATGCAGATCGAGGGGTTCTGGTACTATCTGTTCCTCGGCGTATTTGAGGCGGCGACCATCCACTATGCGGTGGCGAAGATCTTCGGGCCGCTGCTGTTCGGGCGCGGCTGGTGCGGCTATGCCTGCTGGACGTCCATGGTGCTGGACTTCCTGCCCTACAAGCAGCCGCAGAAGCCGCGAAAAGAAAGGCTGGGTGTGCTGCGCTATGTCATGTTCGCCCTGTCGCTGGCGCTGGTGACGGGCCTCTTTCTGATGAAAACCGCGCACTTGGAGCAGATCATGTTCTGGCTGTTCCTCGCCGGAAACGCGCTCTATTACATCGCGGGCATCGCGCTGGCCTTCGCGTTCAAGGACAACCGGGCGTTCTGCAAGTATCTGTGTCCCATCACGGTGTTCCTCAAGCCCGTGAGCTATTTTTCCCTGCTGCGCGTTCACTGCGACGAGGAGAAGTGCATCCATTGCGGCAAGTGTCTGCGGGTCTGCCCTATGAACGTGGAGGTCAACAAGGGATCCCGCAGGCGGAAAAACGGGACGGAGTGCATCCTCTGCTACGAGTGCACGAAGATCTGTCCCCCCAAGGCGCTGCACTGACCGTTTGCCCTGATTCTATCGGTCAGGGGTTCGGCATCTCATCCTTTGCGGATGGCGGTGTGTGCGCATACGAGCTGTGCCAAAACCGCGGCGACATCGAGATGGCCCGGATGCCGGTGCGCTCAGACAAGCCCCAGATAGACACCTCTCCACCCGCGACTTTGCGGACATTTTGAACGTCCCCACCATCGACACCATGTCGGAGGTCATGGGCGGGTCACACCCTACCTATGAATATACCACGGCAGCCCTCCGGGCGGGCAAACGCATCGTTACCGCCAACAAGGCCCTCGTCGCTGCCAAGGGCCGCTTCAGTGGATTTGTCTATTACTGCTGGGCCACCGGTTTGTCTGTGTTCATCCTAAACATCGTACTGTGAAGAAAACTATGGTTGCTGCTACACAAAAAAACCGACAAGACTGTCTTCGCTGGCCACAGGTTCATCGAGTCCCGCCTCAGCGTCACCGGCTATGAGTTCACCCTAGACCAGGGATTGAAGCTCTCCGAGGTCGCCAATCTGCAGGACAATATTGCCCTGACCCTAGGTGCCAGCAGCGTGCGCATTGCCCTGCCTCCGGTAAGATCGCCTTCATGGGCATTGAGGTGTCCAACCGCCATGTCACGCCGGTGTGTATCCGGAATGTTATCGAGAGAAGCGCCTCCCCCAATTACCCCAGCAGTGCTGCCTTCGCTGAGGGTAAGGCCATAGGCGGCAACTGCGTAGTGAGCAACATCGCCAAGCTCCCCCGTGTGCGCCAGCTCTTTGATTGCGAGCCTGCTTTACAAGTCCTCCTCGGAGGACGTCCGCTTTATCATGGTGGCCCCCAAGCCGGTGGAGCTGCCCTCTATAGCGAATCCCTGTTGTCACCGACCACAAGAAGACCGCCGCTGCCCTGCAGTGGGCGGTGTTTGAGATGATGAAGCACTATAAGATCTTCTTCGAAAACGATGTGAAAGACTTAGCGGGCTATAACGCCATGGTTCAGTCTGCGGAGGAGTCCGCCTGCTGGGCGGCACAGATGACCGTGCCGCCTGTATGCATATGGTCATCACCACCCAGCGCCTCAGTACGGATGTCATCATGGGCCTAATGGAGGCTAATATCCCCGGCCACATCGCTTTACGGGGGCCGTTGTGTCCATGCTCCAGTGCCGCTTGAAGTTGGACTATTCCCGGGCTACCCGGCTGGTGGATCAAATAGAGAAAAAAGGCATCGTGGGATCCCTTTGAGAGCTTCAAGTCCCAGCAGATATTGGTCAACCGAGCCAAGTGGCAGGAGGTGCTCGCATAAAGCTGGGGTGGCGAAGCCGCCACTCCGGCCTTGCTTCATGACCTATACGGCTCCATCTCCGATATCTTCTACAGATGCGATGCTTTGGAGTGAGATAAGGGGGGAGGAAAGCTCCTGCGACCGCCGCTTGAAGAAAACGCTATAAAATAACAACAGGACCGTTTATTCCAAGAGGGATAAACGGTCCTGTTGCTGTGATTGATATGAACTTTAAGCACAGAGGGAGACAGTTTGGACGGTTTCTTTTGTTCGCTTAGGAGGGGATTCTGCACAAAATAGGGAGAAAAAATAGAAGTTTTGCACAAGAAAAGCAATTTGTTAGGCAATATAACAAATTATAACGCGAATTTTTGTTTCCTTTCACATATTGAAAAATATAACATAATACGATAAAATACGATAAAAAAGGAAAGGAAGTAAAAATATGGGTGCCCCAATAAAGACCTTGATGGACAGGTTCAAAAAAACGCAAGTTGTTCCAGTTGTAGTAATCGATGATGTGGTTATGGCGGTTCCGGCAGCACAGGCACTTTTGCGTGGTGGCGTGGATATAATGGAAATTACTATGCGCACAGCGGCGGGGGAGGATGCCCTTCATGCAGTGGCTTCAGAATGCCCGGAGATGCTGGTTGGCGCAGGGACTGTGATTGCATTAGAGCAGTGTAAACGCTGCATTGCGGCGGGAGCAAAGTTTATTGTGTCTCCCGGTTTTGATAGCGAGATCGTAAATTATTGCAAGGAAAATGGCATTTTTGTTCTTCCTGGCTGTGTTACGCCCACAGAAATTATGGCCGGAATAAAAATGGGGCTATCTGTGTTTAAGTTCTTTCCGGCCAATGTATATGGCGGCATCAAAGGAATCAAAGCCTTAGCGGCGCCTTTTGGCGGTATAAAGTTTGTCCCTACCGGGGGGGTTAGCGAGGAGAATATGACTACTTTTTTATCGGAGGACTGCGTTTTGGCGGTTGGTGGCAGTTGGCTATGTTCAAGGGAAGATATTCTTGCTAAGAGATTTGACAAGATTGAATCTCTTGCAAGAAAAACGAAAGATAGGAATTGACCTGACAATAATATCTCGTGCAGAGTGAAAGGAGAAATATGGAAAAAAAGGTAATTGGCGTTTGCCTGATTGGATGTGGTCGTGCCGGAATGATTCATGCACGGAACTATATGAACAAGGTGGATCATGCGCGCATGGTAGCTGTTGTTGATGTGGTGGAAGAGGCGGCAAAGGCTGCTGCGGCAGAATTGAATGTCGAACGGTACTACACAGATTACCGTGCCATCCTGGATGACAAGGAAATCGATGCTGTGGTTGTTGTTGCCCCAACGGATATGCACAAGCAAATTGTTGTTGACTGCGCCTATGCTGGAAAACACATCTTTTGCGAAAAACCGATGGCAATGAATACAGCCGAGTGCGATGAAATGATTGCTGCCTGTAAGACAAATAATGTGAAGCTGCAAATCGGATTTATGAGGCGCTTCGATGAGAGTTTCCGCGAGGCAAAGCGGTTGCTGGATTCCGGGGCCATCGGGGATATCGTTCAAGTCCACTCTTGCACCCGCGGTCCCAGCAAACCAAGGGTATGGATGTGCGACTTGAAAAAGTCCAATGGTATCTTGGCGGAGGTTAACAGCCATGATATTGATGCCCTGCGGTGGATGACCGGCAGTGATGTGGATAGCTTATATGCGGTTGCCGGCAATTTCCGCAACGAAGATGTCGCACTGGTTCACCCGGATTATTATGATAGTGTGCTGATGAGTGGTACCATGAAAAATGGGGTGCATTTTTGCATTGATGGTGCAGCCTATGTGCAGTATGGGTATGATTCTAAAATGGAAATCATCGGGACAAAGGGGAAGATTTGTGTGGGCCGTGCAGAAAAGGAGTTTGTGCACTGCACCACGGTGGAGAATGGGACAAAAACGCCCTTTGTCAACAGCTGGATGACATTGTTTAAGGAGGCCTATTTGGCAGAAGATATTTCGTTTATAAATGCGGTGATTCATGATATAACGCCTGAAATAACCGGCGTAGATGGGCGAATGGCGGTAGCCGTTGTAGAGGCAGGGAACTGTTCCATCACCAATAAAGAGATTATTAAGATGTAGGAAGATGTAGGAGGAAAGAAAATGTTAGCGCTGAGATTGTATGGGGCAAACGACATCCGCTTGGTTGATATTCCAGTTCCTGAGATCAATGACGATGAGATTTTGCTAAAAACACAAGCTGCGGCTCTTTGTGGTACGGATATTCGTATGTGGAAAAACGGGAAAGACGGTGTAGACGCTGACCATCCGCTAACGCTTGGCCATGAGTTTGCAGGTGTGATTGAAAAAGTAGGAAAAAATGTTCCTTTCTATCAAAAGGGGATGCGTGTTACACTACAACCGAATATAGGGTGCGGCATCTGCGATAGATGCGTAGATGGCAAATATCACTTGTGTGATGATTACCGTGCCTTTGGTATCAATATGGATGGTGCCTTTGCTGAGTATGTCAAAATTCCTGCGGACGCAGTCATTCGTGGAAATTTGGCCGTAATTCCAGATAATATCTCCCCAGCAGAGGCGGCCGTCGTGGAGCCCATGTCCTGCGCGTATAACGGATTTACCAAATGTTCCGTTAAGCCAGGCGAATTCGCATTGGTCGTTGGTGCCGGTCCAATCGGCTTTTGCCATGCCTCTTTGCTGCATATGGCGGGCGCACGAGTCCTGATGGCGGATATTTCCGAGGACAGACTCAACAGCATGAAAAAGCGATTGCCTTTCATTTCCACAACATCTGCATCCGGGGAAGCTCTGACAGAATATGTACACGAATGGACCAATGGAGCGGGTCTAGATATTGCGATTACCGCGTGCCCGGTGGCCTCTGTACAAAGCGCAATGCCTGCGCTGATGAATTATGGCGGTCGTGTAAACTTCTTCGGGGGCATTCCGGATGGGAAGGAGCCTGTTGCCATCAACACCAATTTGATTCATTATCGTGAGCTTTATCTTACAGGGTCTACCCGCTCATCTATTGCACAATTCCGCAAAATTTTAGACTTTGTCTCCCGTGGGGTTTTGAATATCAAGCCTATCCTCACGGATTACTATGAGCTTAAGGACATTGGTAGCGCCTTCCAAAACGCAAGCGAAGCCAAGGGCATCAAACATGTCATTCAGTTCTAACTGTATAATTCGCACAGTCCTAGGAGATATTTCGGCAGACTTTGATGGACATGCACAATGCCACGAGCACATTTTTCTGCGAAAGGGGCCATCCTACCAGTGTAGCAAGGCTTTGCTTATGGATGATGAGGCTCGTTCTGCTGCTGAGCTAGCCCAATACCGAAAGAGCGGCGGCGCATTGTTGGTAGATGCCCAGCCTGGCGGTTACGGCAGAGACGCGGCAGTATTAAAGAGGCTTTCCGCTAAGAGCAATGTGCATATCGTGGCTGTAACTGGCTTCCACAAGAAGTGCTTTTTGGAGAAAGGTGCAATCGTTCCGCGATGCACACAAGCACAGTTGGTATCTTTTCTGCGGCAGGAGATAGAGGTTGGTATGCTCACCGCAAACGGCACCTTGCAGGAGGCCAAAGCAGGGCTGATAAAAGTGAGCTGCGATAGTGGCTGTTACGAAGACCGGGATTATATGCGTATGTATCACGCTGCTGCCGAAGCGGCTGCCATCACTGGAGTAAGCGTGCTCGTGCATACCGAAGCCGGTGTAGATGTGATGCCATTGATCCATCTAATGGAAGAGCATGGTATTGATCCCAGCAGACTCATTCTATGCCATTTAGATAGAACAAATAGGAGTTTAGAGTATCATCAAAGGCTGTTCAAGATAGGATGTTATCTTTGCTATGATAGCATTCATCGGTTGAAGTATCTTTCTGACGAAGAGGAGATGGAGCTTCTGCTCACCATGCGTGAGAGGGGCAATGTAGACCGTATGCTGCTGAGCTTGGATACCACAAATGAGAGATTGCGTGCCTATTCCGGGGTAGATATGGGATTAAATTATCTGTTGGAGACCTGGCTTCCTAAGATGGCGCAGATGGGATTTTCCGAAGAAGAACTAAAAAAAATGTGCTGTCGCAATGGAGCGTTGGCATTGGCAATGAAAGAAAGGATGCAATAACAATGGAGCTTAAATCTGCCACTCAACCCACCATTTATTTTATCGGCGTAACAACGGGATCCTCCTCTATTATGAAGGTTTTTCCCAAGTGGGCAGAGGCATTACACTTGGAAGATACAGCAATTCGAGGCATTGACATTGAAATCCACGCAGACCCGGCGGTATATCGAGAGGTGGTGGATTTTATCAAGCGAGATCCTTTATCCTTGGGAGCGCTGGTTACAACGCATAAGATTGACCTATATGAGGCCGCGGCGGATATGTTTGACTATTTGGATCCATTTGCCAAGCAATTTGGCGAATTGTCTTCCATTTCCAAAAAAGATGGAAAGCTTTGCGGTCATGCAAAAGATCCTGTAACTTGCGGGATGGCTATGGAAGAATTCATCCCTAAAAACTATTGGAAAGAGCACCCCGATGCCGGTGTTATGATCATGGGGGCCGGTGGAAGCGCTATTTCCATGTGCTCTTACTATATGCGCAATGCAGGAAAGGGCAATGACCCCGCAAAGATCGTTGTGGCCAATCGCAGTGCGCCGCGCTTGGAGGAAATTAGGCGCATAAATGAAGAAATGAACGAGATGGACATCCCCACAGAATACTATTTGACACCAAATCCGGGACAGAATGATGATGTGCTGGCAGGTATGGGCCAAGGCTCGTTGATTATCAATGCTACCGGGCTTGGTAAGGACCGCCCAGGCTCTCCTTTGACAAATAATGCCGTTTTCCCAGAGGGTGCGTTGGTGTGGGAGATTAATTATCGCGGAGAACGCACTTTTATGCATCAAGCAGAAGGACAAGCGCGGGAACGCAATTTGCAGGTGATCGATGGGTGGATGTACTTTATTTTTGGCTGGACACAGGTGATTGCGGAAGTATTCCACACAGAAATTCTCGGCGAGAAACTGAAAAAAATGGAGCGCATTGCGGCAGAGTTTAATCAGCGTGCATAGGAGGAAGGTATAATGGCTGGCTTTAATATTTCTGACAAACAGTTGGATTTTTTGCGCGGTTGTGTGATTGACTTCGATATGAAAAGTGGCCTCAGCGAGACACTGGACACAGAAAAGAGATATCTCTCTCAAATGAAAGGGATGTTCTCGGATTCCGCGGCTTTTGAAAGCGCCGTGCAGAATGGAAATCCGATGGTCTATGAGTTCCATAGCCTGGATGTAGGTGAAAGCTCAGGTGACTTGGCATTTGGATGCTCCATTTTGAATCCCGGTAAGGTTGGAGATGAATACTATTTTACAAAGGGGCATTTCCACACCATTCTAAACACCAGCGAAGTATATTACTGCCTCAATGGTCATGGCTATATGCTGATGGAAAATATGCGCGGAGATTGGTCTGCGCAGGAGTTGACGCCGGGAAAAGCGGTTTATGTACCAAAAGGCTATGCCCATCGCAGTGTGAATGTGAGTAAGGAGGAAAAGCTGGTGACCTTTTTTGTGTTCCGCGCTGATGCCGGACATGATTATGGAACCATTGAGACCAAGGGTTACCGTAAGCTTTTGGTAGAACGGGACGGTGTGCCTACAATCATTGATAATCCTAACTGGAAGTGAGGAAGACCATGAAAGCCTTTGTATCTGCAACATCCTTCCTAAAGCCCCAAAACGCTGCGGCAAAGCTTCGATTAGAAGAGCTTTTTGATGAAGTTACATATAATGATTCGGGTGCGCCCCTGCACGGCAGCACGATTTTGAAGCACCTGGAGGGATGTGATGCCTATATTGCGGGGCTCGATTATATCACCGCGGATGTGATTGAGAATATGCCGCAGAGTGTAAAGGTAATCTCTCGGTATGGTGTTGGCGTTGATAGAGTAGATGTAGCCGCCGCCGAGAAAAGAGGAATCGTAGTGACAAACACGCCGGGAGCCAATTCTACCGCAGTTTGCGAGCTGGCCTTTGGCTTAATGCTTTCGGTTGCCCGTAACATCCCAGCCTTGCATACGGCAACGCAAAAGGGGGAATGGCCGCGCTATGACGGTATAGAGCTGCGCGAAAAAAAACTGGGTATCGTTGGTATGGGAGAAATCGGTAAGCGATTGGCGGTGCGTGCAAGAGCGTTTGAAATGTCTGTTGTTGCATATGATCCTTTTTTTGATGAAGCGTTTGCTACCGCGCACAACATTCAGCAGGTATCTCTTGACAAGCTGTTTTCTTGCTGTGATGTGATTTCCTTACATGTTCCCCTAACAGAAGAAACGCACCACATGATAAATGATGAAAGCATTGCGAAAATGAAATCCGGTGTAATCATAATCAACACGGCTCGCGGGGGGCTTATTGACGAGAAAGCTGCTGTGATGGCGCTGGAGACAGGAAAGATTCGTGGCCTGGGGTTAGATGCCTTTGACCAAGAGCCCTTGACGGATTCTCTTTTTAAGGGAAATCCTCAGGTAATTACAACGCCACACACCGGCGCACATACCAATGAAGCGATTGCGCGCATGGGGATGATGGCAGTTGAGAATGCCGCCGCGGTACTGCACGGAACACTTTGCCGCTATGTTGTTCATAGCCGCCGCTGACAGAATACAGCAATATGGATTTAACTGAAAGGAGGGGCAGTCGTGAAAGAAATTAAGGTGTTGAAGGGTGGACGACTATTCGATGGAACGGGCGGAGAAGTCATTGAGAATTCAGTTGTTGTAATTAAGAATGACAGATTCTGTGCCGTTGGTGGTGCGGATGGTGTTGAAATTCCCAAGGGCCCTAATGTTGAAATAATCAACACCACGGGGATGACTGTGCTTCCTGGACTGATTGAGAGCCATATGCACATCAATTTGGATTGCAGCGAAGGGAAGCATCTTGCGGCCCCAGCGCTGGAAATGAACAGCAACGAATTGCTGATGCGCAGCCTTCGCAAGCTCCGAGACACCTATGAAATGGGTTTTACCACAATCCGAGATGGCGGTTCGGGCTGGAACTGGATTGAATGCGCGATTCGTGATGGCTTTGCGCGGGGTGATGTCCCCGGCCCGAGATTCCTTACGAGCGGTTATCACTTGACGGTTTCGGGTGGACATGCCTGCTTTATGCCGCCGCATTTAGGACAGTTTTATCCAATGGAAATGGGTGGATACTATGTAGATGGCGTTGAGGAATGGCGCAAGATGGCCCGCGTCAACCTTTGGAACGGTGTGGATAACATCAAGGTTGTGGCAAGCCGCTGCGATTGGACAATGAACGACCACTTTACGCCCTTCACCTCGCAGGCTACATTAGAAGAGATGCGAGCAGCTGTCGAGGTGGCAGAAACCGTGGGCATCCCCGTTATGTCACACGCTTGCGGCAAAGAAGCCATTATGAAATCCATTGAAGCCGGTGTAAATATCATCGTGCACGGTGACTATATGGATGAAGAATGTGCCGAACTAATGAGCAAAAAGGGCATTTACTGGGATCCAACGAACACAATTGTAGCAAATGTGGCTCTGGCTGCTTATGGGAGGCTGCCGGAGCGAATTAAACGGCTACACCCGGAATGTGTCACAAATCTACATAACCCGCAGGTGGATAATTATTCTGTTCGCTGCTGGGAAGATAAACAAAAAAATTTTATGCGCATTATTAAGAATACAGGCGTTAAAGTGCTGGTAGGGACGGACGCTGGCTGCCCGCTGATGTATCATGGTATGAATGCTATGGAGATGGAAACAGATGTGATGCTGGGCCTAAGCCCAAGAGACGCGCTGATTGCCTGCACAAAAATCGCTGCGGAGTCAATGGGCTTAGAGAAAGAAATCGGAACGGTAGAAGTTGGTAAGTGCGCTGATCTCGTGGTTGTAGACGGCGACCCCTTTGCAGATATTGGTATTCTGCAGGAACCGAGCCACATAAAAAAGGTTTACCACAACGGAACGATAGTAATCGAAAGATAATAGATAGGAGGCGCGAACTATGAAAAAGATCAAAGTCTTTAAGGGCGGCACATTATTCGATGGCACGGGTGGAAACCTCATCAAGGATGCGGTTGTTGTCATGGAGGATGACAAATTTGGCGCGGTCGGTGTTGCGGGAGAGGTTCAAATCCCTGAAGGCCCAAATGTGGAAATGATCGATACCACCGGGATGACGGTGCTTCCCGGTCTGATCGAGAGCCATATGCACATCAATTTGGATTGCAGTGAAGGCAAGCATCCTGCAAGCATGGCGATTGAAATGAACAGCCATGAACTAATGATGCGAGCCATCAAGATTTTGAACCGTACCTACAAGATGGGGTTTACCACGATTCGTGATGGCGGTTCTGGTTGGAATTGGATTGAATGTGCGCTTCGCGATGGCTTTGCTCGTGGCGATGTCCCGGGCCCTCGCTATTTAGCCACCGGCTACCATTTGACTGTTTCCGGAGGGCACGCCAACTTTCTGCCTTATCACATAGGAAAATTCCCCGTGATGGAAAGCGGCGGTATGTTTGTTGACGGCGCGGATGAATGGAGAAAGGCGGCTCGAATTAACCTGTGGAATGGCGTGGACAATATAAAGGTGGTGGCTAGCCGCTCTTATTGGACGGGTGATGGACATTTCAAGGCGACCACCGCCCAGCCCACGGTGGAGGAGATGCGTGCTGCCGTGGAAGTGGCAAAGACCGTTGGTATTCCGGTCATGTCCCATGCAAACGGACGCCAAGCAATCCTAAACTCCATTGAAGCAGGCGTCGATATTATTGTTCACGGCTACTTCATGGATGAAGAGTTGGCCACGATGATGCAAAAGAAGGGGATTTACTGGGAACCCACGAACTCCATCCAGTGGAATGTTTTTCGTGCCGACTATGGTATGCTGCCCAATTACTTGCTGAAGGAATATCCGTATGATCCTAAGCTCCATAGCCCAATTGCGGATGCCGAGGAGCTGGCGTGCTGGGAAAACAAGTCTAAGAACTTCATGCGCATTGTCAATAACACAGGCGTTAAGGTACTGGTCGGTACGGATGCTGGCTGCCCGTGGATCATTCACGGCCTGAACGCTATGGAGATGGAAACCGATGTAATGCTGGGTATGAAACCGTGGGATGCATTGATGGCTTGCACAAGGACGGCGGCGGAATCCATGAATCTCTGGGACGAGATTGGTTCTGTTGAAACCGGCAAGTGCGCGGATCTTGTGGTGGTGGATGGCGATCCTTTGGGCAACATCTCGATCTTGCAGCGAGAAGAGTGCATTAAGCGCGTCTATCATAACGGCGAGTTGGTAATCGCGCGCTGATTCTATAAAGGGAAAGGAGGCGAATGATGTGGCAGGCAATCGGAAGATTTTAGGAATCGGTATGCTGGGTACCGGCTGGATGTGCCGGGCACATAGCAACGGTTATCTCACCGCGAACTATATGTTTTATGACAAAAGCAATTGGAAGGCCGCGCTGATCGGCATATGCGGAAGCAATTTTCAAAAGAGCTGTTTTGCAAAGGAAAAATACGGGTATCAATATGCCGCGGCAAACTATCAAGAGTTGCTGGATGATCCAAGCATCACCATTTTTGACAATGTGGCGCCTGATCGGTTACACCTTGAGCCTACATTGGCAGCTATCCGCGCTGGAAAACAGGTGGTGTGCGAAAAACCTATTGCGGAGAATAGTGCAGATGCAAAACGGATGTTGGACGCGGCCGAAGCGCAGGGCGTAAAGCATATATGCGGCTTCAGTTATCGTTTCCTGCCCGCAATCCGCCTGGCATATGAGTTGCTCCGCGAAGGAAAACTTGGTAAGGTATATCATGTTTCTGGCAAGTATTATCAAGATCAAGGGAGCTTTGAAGATACACCTGTTGAACAGATTTGGTACATTATGGGCACGGGCGTGACACAGGGCATTGGCACCCACATGATCGATATGATCCGCTTCCTGCTGGACACGAGGGTGGTCGCTGTCAGCGCTGTGAATGCTACATATAACAAGCAGAGGAATTCCAAAAACGGCATAGTGAATGTAGATGCAACAGAAGGCTCCTTTGCTATTATGGAGTTGGAAAATGGAGCGACTGCCAACATCCAGCAATTGGGTGTTGCCAATGGAAAGCAGAGTGAATTCTCCATTGAGATTTATGGCTCCAAAGGCAGCTTGATGTGGAATATGGAGGATCCAAATCTCCTCTATTACTATGATGCCGAGCCAAAAGATGCTCGCCTCAAGGGTTTTCAAAAGATTTGTGTAACGGAAGCCTCACACCCCTTTATGGACATTTGGTGGCCCAAGGGGCATGTGATTGGCTGGGAACATGGCCACGTCAATATGCTGGCGCATTTTATGGATTGCGTGGCGAACGATAAGCCGGTAGCACCGTTAGGAGGGACCTTCCGGGACGCTTATGAGGTTTCCTGCGTAATCGATGCAATGAATCTCTCCTCAATGGAGCGCCGAAGCGTTGTTGTGCAATACGATAAATAAGACAGACGGATAGGAGATTAGCCATGATTTACAGAGAAGATACCTCCGTTTCTGCGCGCAGAGAAGAAATCGAGATTAAGCTTAGTCGTGTGCGCAATCTGCTTTATCGCGAAGAGAAGAAGGCGTTGGTACTTATGCGGCAAAACAATTTTTCCTGGATTACCGCAGGAGGAAAAGACCAGGTCACCATTTATCTTGAAGCGGGTGTCGCAACGATTCTCATTACAGAAACTGCCCAGTATGCCATCACAAGCATCATTGAAGAAGCGCGTATGCGAGAGGAAGAAAAGTTAGAGGAATTGGGCTTTAAGATCATCTCTCAGCCCTGGTATGAAGACAAGACCGCGCAAATCGTAGCCGATTTGGTCGGTGATGATTTGCAGTATGTGCTTAGCGATATGCCTTTGGGTAATGCGCAAGTCCGAAACGACTTGATTAAACCACTGCGGTATTCCTTGACGGACAACGAGCTTGGCCGTTATATGTATCTCGGTGAAACACTGTCGCGGAACTTGGAAAACTACATCGTAACGCTCAAACCGGGCATGAGTGAATATGAAATCACTGGCGGCTTATGCGAAGCTCTCTGGAAGGATAACATTGAACAAATGCTTTTCCTTGTCGGCACAGATGAAAGAGCTCGGCTTTACCGCCATGCGATTCCCACTGCAAAGAAGCTGGACAAGCAACTTGTTATCTCCGTTAACGGCAAGTATAAGGGCTTGATCACTACGGTTACACGAATGATTCACTTTGGCAAAAATGAGCAGCTGGAGCACTTTTATCAGGATGCTGTGAATGTGGATGTAGACACCCTATCCACGCTGCAAATCGGTACCAGCGATTTAAATGCATACCATGCGAATCGCAACGCATACTGCAGTAAAGGCTATGAGGCTATGTGGGCAGCACATAGCCAAGGGGGTGCTCAGGGTTATGATAACCGTGATTACACCATTACCGAGCAGAATTACGGTATAACGCAGAGGAACCAGTGCTATTGCTTCAACCCTGTAATTCATGGCGCTAAAACAGAGGATGCAGTAATCGTAACAGATGATGGTCTGCTTGAGGTGACCAGACCCGTCAGCTTTCCTGTCATAGAGTGTGAAGTCAATGGGAAGGTCATCCGTAAACCCGGAATCCAATTTATTGATTAAGGCTTGAATAGGGGTGAAAATTATGGGTGATTACTTTCTGGAAGCAAGAGGAATCTATAAATCCTTCGGCGGTGTTCATGCTCTGAAAAATGTAGACCTGTATGTCAAACCGGGTGAATCACTGTGCCTCGTAGGTGAAAATGGCTGTGGTAAGTCTACATTGATTAAGATTATCTCCGGCGCCTACGAGATGGACAAGGGTGAATTGACTATCCGAGGGAAAGTATATAAAAAAATGACACCGATGCTCTCTTCAAAAGAGGGAATTCAAGTAATTTATCAAGACTTTTCTCTGTTTCACAACTTGACCGTAGCCGAGAACATTGCCATGTTGTATAATCTGGGAGAAAAGGGCCCGTTTAGCAAAAAGAAGAACATCACTATCGCAAAACAAATACTGGAAGAGATCGGCGTAGAAATTGACCCCAACACCATTGTTGACAAGCTCTCTATTGCGCAACGACAGATCGTTGCAATTTGCCGGGCGTTGGTCCGTGATGCACAGCTGATCATTATGGACGAGCCGACAACCGCGTTGACGAGCAAAGAGGTCGATGCGCTTTATGTCATTATCGAAAAGCTCAAGGCGAAAGGAATTGCTCTAATTTTTGTTAGCCACAAGTTGGAAGAGGTCTTTCGCATTGCGGAGAGAATCGTTGTAATTAGAAACGGCGAAAATGTCGTCGAAGGGCCTGCTGGCGATTTCACTATGGAGAGCTTGACCTATCACATGACAGGAAAAGAGCAGACGCCGATTCCCTTTGACAACAAGATTGATACAGGCGAAGTGATCCTTTCTTGCCGAAACATGGCGGCAAAAGACGATGCGTTTCGCAATATCAGCTTTGACTTACATAGGGGAGAGGTCCTCGGAATCACAGGCCTTCTTGGATCAGGCCGCGAAGCTTTGGCGGAGGCTCTTTTTGGCATCTATCCTCACACGGCTGACAAGCTGGAGCTGTGCGGTAAGCCGTTGAAGCTTAAAGATTCAAAGACGGCGGTTAGAGAGGGCATTGGCTATGTGCCCGAAGATCGTGCTGTCAAAGGCTTATATATGGATGGCTCTATCGGCAGCAATATTGCCTCTGCGATTCTTTTCCGCTACAATAAATTGGGCTTTATGCGGAATGAAAAGCTCCGTAACATCGCCAAGAATAATGTGGAGGACCTTCGTATTGTTTGCGCCGGTATTGATGCCCCTGCTTCCAGCTTATCCGGCGGCAACCAGCAGCGCATTGTTATTGCGAAATGGCGGGCTTTGGAACCTAAGCTGATTATTCTCAATTGTCCAACAGTGGGTGTTGATGTGGGCTCTAAGGCGGATATTCATGCGTTGGCCCGCGAGTTTGCTGACAGTGGGGTTGGTGTGATTCTGATTTCGGACGATCTTTCTGAAATTAAGAACGCCTGCAATCGAGTGTTGGTTATTAACCACGGTGAGATCAGTGAGTGTTTCCATACCGCTGATGTTTCGACAGAAGATCTTTATAAGAAGCTGATGCAGGCGTAAAGGGGGCAGAAATATGTTATTGAGTAGTAAAAAAATAAAAATCGGCGACAGTGCGATTCGGGTGCTTGTGCTTCTGCTGGTTTTCGCTGCAATGTCGATAGTAAATCCAACGATAGCTTCGCCGGTCAACCTTGTTAACCTGCTGAATAATATGGTCTTTATCTCACTGTCGGCAATGGCGCTGACAATTCTAATGACCATGAATATTTTGGACCTTGCTGTTACCGCATATGGCGTTTTGGGTGCCTTTTCTGTTGTGAAATTTTGCAGCCAATATTGGATGGATGCCAATATGTGGGTGATGCTACTGGCAGCTTGCATATTAGGCGCACTGAGCACTATGCTTTCGGCTTGGCTCATTTACCGCTTTAGGATCGAGGGTTTTCTTCTTTCCATCGCAATGGCCAACATCCTACATATGGTTTTGTTCTTGGGAGGGCGTGAATCTACCGCAATTTCTACCTCGCAAGTGCCCAGCAATATGCTGCAGCTGTTTAAAACAAACATCTTTACTGTTCAAAGCGGCAAGGTCAGTGTCGGCTTAAATGTCATGGCCCCAATCGTGATCTTTATAGCCATAGCACTGTGGTTTTTCCTCAATAAAACGAAGATCGGCCGCAATATTTTCGCCATTGGCGGAAACTTTGAAGCTGCTGAGCGCATGGGTATCAATCTGAAGAAAACTTACTTTGTTGCGTATGCTATTGCCGGAGCACTGTGTGGCCTTGCGATGATGCGTGGATACATGGCACAGCAAGCCAATGTTACCGCTCTTGGCTTAAAAGGACAGTATGGCGATGCGATGGCGGCTGTTATCTTTGGCGGAACGCAATGTGAAAAGGGTTCCGGCGGTTCCATTGTCGGTACGATGGCGGGCGTCCTGTTGATTACCCTAATTCGCACAAATTTAGTAATCATTGGGATTCCCTCGTATGCGCAATCCTTCGTAATCAGCATGCTGCTGATGGCCAGCGTTGTGCTTTCCGCGATGAAAAAGCAGTGATAGGGGGATAGCGATGAATAAACTGAAGACATTTGCAGAAAACCGCCGTGATACGGGGCTGCTGCTGATTATCTTGGCCGTTCTAACGGTATTCGTTGGCGGAAAGAGTCCGGAAATATTTTTCTCCGTGGCAAACGCAAAGAACATTGCTTTGCAGTTAGTGGAGTACGGTTGCTTTGCGACGGCGTTTTTCCTGACAAGTGTTTGCGGCGGCATGAACTTTGCGTGTGTGACCACGGGGAATCTGGCCGCTATCGTGATGGCCACGGTTTATACGGCACTCAGTCCCGGAATGCCTGTGGCCATGGCGTTACTGATTAGCCTTTTGACTGCTTTGCTGGTAGGCGGAATGTGCGGTACCTTAATTGCTCTTTTGGTTTCACGGTGTCGTCTAACGCAGCTGCTTTCTACCATTTGCGCAACCCGTCTATTTGAAGGCATTGCCCATCTCGTTACAAAAAGCTCATCTGTGATGGGCCCAAAGCCTCTGCTGAAGTTCGGCTCCACCTATATTGCAGGAGTAATCCCCGTTCTCCTTTTGTTGACCATTGCCTGCTTTTTGTTTTGCTCAGTATTTTTGAACAAGACGACCTTTGGACAGCAAACAAAGCTTTTTGGTCTTAATAAGGTTGCCAATACATACAGCGGTATCAACAATGAAGTGACTTTGATTGTGGTCTATTCCATCAGCGGTATGCTCTCGGCTGTCGGTGGCATTTGCATCCTCTGTATGTTTGGCTCCACAAAGCCTGACTTTGGCACTTCACTGACGGCGATGATCATGTTGATTGTCCTCTTGAGCGGTATTGCGACCTCTGTAGGTCAGTCGAAAGTCAGTAATGTGCTGATTGCCTGCCTTTGCGTCCAAGTTATCAATACAGGCTTAACCTTGGCAGGCTCTACGGACTATGTCGCAGAATTCATGTGCGGCGCAATGCTGCTTGTGGTAATTCTTCTGTCTAATCAGAGTTTTAGGCATTTGTTCTCTGCTAAGTTCAAAATGTATCTGCACGCAAGATAAGGCTACAAGAGCGTGGCGAGAAGCTCTTTATAGCATATAAAAATGAAAGGAAATAGAAAAATGAAAAAGACGAAGATCTTTAGTGCCGTTTTGGCGCTCGCGATGGTCATGGTGATGCTGGTCGGCTGCGGCAGCAAGCCTACCAATGATGATGGCCCTGGCGCCGCTGCCTCCAACCTGACAGACTACATTAATACACCAGACTCTTATGAACGCACTGAGGGCAGCAATATTGTTGTCCACAAGGCCAGTGGCCGTCAGATTGATTTGACGAATCTGAAGGTTGCTTGCGTACACAAGACCACTGGCTACTATTGGTTTGACTGTGCCAATCTCGCTGGCAAGGAATGGGAAGCCAAGCAGAACGGTAACTGCACCTGGACTTACTACGCTCCCGCTGATTTTGACGCCGCCTCTCAAATGTCCTGCTTGATGGACGCCCTGGCCACGGACCCTGATGTGCTGATTTGCTGCCCCACTGCCGGTGAGGCGGTGAACGAAGCCTTGGCTGAGGCCAAGTTGAAGGGGACTCTGGTTATCATTATCGAAGGTGACGACTACATGACCAACGCCGATTATCTGCTGGAGCCTTTTGAGGCTGCACCCTTTGTGAAGGCTTATGTCGATGAGTTGGTTGCTGCTCTGGGCGATGATTTTACCTATTGCCTGATGGTCGGCAAGCTGACCACGCCTTTCCAGGTGAAGTGGTGCAACGCATTCTATGATTATGCCACCGCCACCTATCCAAACCTGAAGAGCATGACCGAGCGCGGAGCTTGGCTGGAGCACAACGACTCGGATGATACCGCTTCTGAAGTAACGAAGCAGGTCATCTTGGGCCATCCCGAGGTCAGTGTGATTTGGTCCTCCTCTGCCGGTGGTACCGAGGGTATGTGCCGCGCCATCAATGAGATGGGTGTTGGCGATACTGTCCACGGTGCGGGTCATGCCTGCCCCGGTGGTGCTAAGTATGCTATGGAGAACGGCTCTATGCTGATGTCCTCCATCCACTACCCCGGTGATCCTTTTGCAGCTGCCGCTGAGCTGGGCCGCAAGGTTATTGCCGGCGAGACCTTGGTCCCTGGCATGGACTACGAAGGCTACGAGACGCTGAAATTTGATGGCAAGTGGGTTTACGGCAATTCCTGGCATCGCCTGACCCTTGATACGGTTGATACTTACATTGCCAAGTGGCCGGAGCTGTAACCTATACCTTGCTGCTAAACTTGGAACCATAGTGTTATGATATGTGCAGCGGGCGGGCGCGGAAAACCGCCCTGCCCGCTTTTTCACCATATAAATCACAACAATTCGTAAGGAGAAACTTTATGAAAGCCAAATTACAACCGCTTTTTTTCGCGGAGTTTAATGATCGAGAGCAAGGAGAATTTGCACAGCAAATGAAGGTTCTGCGGGATACATACGGAGAGGCGGCTGATTTTCTCCCCCCTGTGGAAATGGGTGCACCGGCTTCTCCTGAGGCAGACGCGATTGTTTTCCCCGTTTTAATTGGTGCGGTTTTTCATTATCACAAAAAAATAAGCGACTATAATCTGCCGGTTATTGTACTGACCTCTGAATTTGCCACTGTGGAGATGTGGGATTGGGAAATCGTCAGTTATTTGCGCGATAAAAAGTTGACTGTGTTTGCTCCCTATCAAATTCAGCTGGCTAAGGTAATTTTGCGGGCTTTGGCCACAAAACGCCAGCTGCGGAGCGGGGTGAAATTCTTGATGTTCCAAGATGACCCCGGCGAAGGAATGCAGGCAAATATTTTTAAGAAGTTCTATTGGTGGGAGAAAGAATGCACCCAAAGCATGAGCGATAGTTTTGGTATGCGTTTAATTTATAAAAGCTGGAAGGCGCTGGCTGAAAAAGCGAAGAGCATTTCTGATGAAGATGCGAAGACAACCAGCTCTGAGTGGAATATCAACTGCGATCCGAATCTTACGGAGCGCGCTTTTCTATCCGCAGTAAAACTGTATATTGCTGCAAAGGAGGAAATTGAAAAAGAAGGAAATGTAGTTGGGATTGGCTGCAACTGTCTCAACGAGAGCTTTTATTCGGATAGTACGCCGTGCTTGGCATGGAATATGCTCTTTGAAAAGGACGGCATTGTTTTTGCCTGTGAGGGAGATACGCTGACGCTACTCTCAAATTATATGATTTATTCTGTTTTGCAGACGCCGTATATGATGAGCAATGTGTATCCCTTCCTTGTTGGCATGGCTGCTTTGAAGCACGAAAAAATTGATAAATTCCCGGATATTGAAGATGCAGATAATCACGCGCTGGTGGTGCATTGCGGTTATTTCGGCCTTGCGGCACGTCGGTTTTGCACGGAATGGACGCTTCGCCCAAAGGTGTTGGAAATTGTGGATGACAATGCTGTCGTGGTGGATTGCCGCTATCCCATAGGAGACCTCACGATGGTAAAAATCTATCCCGATATGCGCCGCCTTAGCATTATTCAGGCGGAGATTGAGGACTATGCACAATATCCAGGAAGCGATTGCAGAAATGGGGCTATCGTCCACTATAAGAATAAGAGCGGACATCAAGTTATGGAGAATTTGTGCTCTCATCATGCCATCCTTATTCCGGGTGAAAAAACAAGCGAAGTGCAGACAATGGCAAAAGTGTTTGGCTTTGAGTGTATTATTTTGTAAGATAAACCGTTCTGCTGGGAGGGGCCGATATGAAGAGAAAGCTGTTTTTAGCGGTTGACCTTGGAACAAGTTTTATTAAAGCGGGAATTTATGACCTCAACAGCACTTGCTTGGCCGTATGGAGCGAGGCTGTAAAAGATGAAAGGCCTGCCCCTGGTTTTTTTCTGCAGCATGGAGAAGATCTCTACCGTGCGGCGGTACACTGCATAGCCCGTTGTGTAGCGGCTATTGCAGAGAATGCGGATCAGATTGACGCGATGGCCTTTACAGGACAAATGGCAGGAGCCATCGGTGTGGATGAACACTGGGAAGATGTGACAACATGGTCGTGTTCGCTGGACAGCAGATATGTACCTTACGCAAATGAGCAGCGTAGCCGCCTAGAACGGGAGTTTTACGAAATTAGCGGCACCAACGCCCCGGTAATGTGCGCAAAGTACGCGTGGTTCAAGGACGCATTTCCGAAAAAGCATTGCCGTATCGCTAAATATGTTATGCTCAACGGCTATATGATCGGGCGCCTTTCGGGAACCTCGGTAGCAGACGCAACCATTGACAACTCCCTTATTGCGTGGACGGGAATGGCTGATGTACAGCGGGGGATTTGGTCTGAAACAATGATTAGAGAGTTGAAAATCGACCCGGTACATCTACCTAAAATCGTAAACTGCAATACCGTATGCGGTTATCTAGGAGAAAAGCAAGCGGCTCTTTTGGGGTTGCGTGCGGGTATCCCGTTGGTGGCGGGTGCCGGAGATAAAGTCAGCGGCTGTGTTGGCTCGAATATCTTGAACTATGGAGACAAGATATTTGAGGCTGCCTCATATGGTGCTATCAGCATTTTGGTCCCGGAAGTTCATTTGGATACGGAGCTGCGCGGGTATGATGTGATTGGCGCTGCAAATAAGAGCGACTATTATGTGCATAAATACATTCAGGGCTCCGGCGTTACCATTGACTGGTTCATCAACACATTCGCGAAAGATCATGACCTCACCTTTGCACAGGCTATTGCGGAAATGGAAAAGCAAGCCAGTGCTGTGCCTCCCGGCAGCGAGAATATGATGGCAATAGGCCTGCTTGGCGGTAGCGCAATTCCCTTTAATGGCGCTTTGCGAGGGTGCTTTATGGGCCATACATGGAATCACACAAAAGGGCATTTCTACCACTCACTATTAGAGAGCTTCGGTTATGAACTTGCGCTAACACTGCGCAGCTTCAATAAGAACTATCCGCACTTGAAGGGAGGTCCCATCAAAATGATTGGGGGCGGTGCGAAGTCTGCTGTTTGGGGACAAATTCTTGCGGATATTACTGGCGATGAATTTCATGTGTTGTCCCGCAAAGACAGTGCCCTCTGGGGCTGCGCTTTGCTTGCAGCCTCCGGCGTTGGTGCAATTTCCGACATTCGCGGCAAAGCGGCAGAATATGTATTAACGGAAAAGGTCTTTCATCCAAATGAGCACAACTTTGCTCGCTATGCCCCTTATATCGATTTGTACAAGAATGCTTGCGATGCAGTGAGCGACCTTTGCGCTCAGATTCACATGAAAACGAAAACTGAGGAAGGAAAGCTTGAAAGCAAGGGTTGAACTTTGCGCGGATGCGTCATGCGGATGAAGCCGCTTCATAAGTACTTACTTGACAAAAGACCCTAAAAGATGTTACTAATTAAGAAGCGTTGTGATGGATTGTTGTTTTAATGACGTAAATCCCAAATAAACACAATAAGAAGGTGATATAATGGATCATACCTATCAAAATCTGTTAGCGCTTCCAAGAAAACAAGCAATTGTTGAAATGGTCAACAAGCAAAGAATCGTAACGGTAAACGACCTTTGCGAGTATTTTTCGGTTTCCCCTGCTACCATACGCAGTGACTTGAGAGAACTGAGCGAAAATGGCTTTCTTGAAAGGACACACGGAGGCGCAGTCAGCAGACAGCAATCCATGTTTGAACTTAACACTCAACAAAAGAAAGACCAGTCCATCGCTGAAAAGCGAGCAATCGCCGCTGTCGCAGTGAAACAAATCTCTAATGGGGATACGATTATATTGGACACGGGAACAACCACCTTTGAGCTTGCAAAGCTATTAGGCCGATTCACCAACCTCACAGTGGTAACTACTGATTTGCCGATTTGCATGTGGCTGGAGGTGAATACGGATGTTAATGTCATTGTGATTGGTGGACCTGTGCGCCACAATTTTCATTGCACTAGTGGAATTACGGCCCTATCTACAATTAACGAAATGCGCTTCGACAAAGCTTTTTTAGCTGTTAACGGAGTTTCGATTGAGAATGGGCTTTCTACTCCGAGTTTAGACAGCGCAGCAATGAAAAAAGCACTTATCAAGCAGTCTAAGCATAGCTTTCTCTTGGTAGACAGCAAAAAACTGGGGCACGATTCCTTTTCTACTTTTGCAAAAATCACAGAAGTTGAAATGCTGATTACAGACACCGGGGCACAGGATGCCTTTGTTCGTCGAGCACAAGAGATGGGCGTTGATGTCAGCATCGCCTCGTTTGAAGCAATGGCGCAATGAAGCTCCTCGGGTGCGGAATACGTGTTTCCTTGAGGTGTTGTTTACTTCATGGGAGCACTTTTTTGTTTCCCAGAGGGCGTTCAAATGCCAGACCTTGCTGTATACAATATGTATATATGCCAAAGAAGTCACCTTATCTTGAAGTGCCCCCAAAAGTTAAACGACTATTTATAGCTGAAATTGTTCGAGCAGCCAAAAGGGCTTGCCGTCTGTGAATTACAGGCGGCAAGCTCTTCAATTTTGTCTTAATCCTACGATAATGTACAATAACGGACCTGTTGACAAAAGCAAAAATTCTGCTGGAACCCACAGTGGTTCCAGCAGAACAGTAAATTTGGAAATAGTGAAAGATGGTATTTACCATCCTCTTGAGGTTTAGGGCCATGGCGGCAAGGAGGCATTCTTCCGTAGCTGCAAGAATGCCCCTTTTTCGAATCCTTGAAATACAGTGTTCCCGTTTCAAGACGGAGAAGCTGCCCTCGGCCCAGATTTTACGAAGCCGCATCATGGCCAGGTATTCTGGAGTTCCCACGCGCTGGTGCCCTCTGAAAAATGCCGGATAGCAACTGCTGGCCAGCACTCTGCGCCGAATTCCAGCCTTGTCAAAACAGCTCGGCCGTTTTGGACAGCGCATACAGGCATCGCCCTCGACCTGGTAGCAACGCAGATATTTGCCCGTCGATTTGCTGCAATTTAGCCTGTGGTATGTAAGAGGAACCCCTTCCGGACAGATGAATGCGTCGAGCTGCGGATCGTAGGAGAATCCATATTTCTCAGGTGGATTGGAGAACTGAATTGCGGGGATATATCCGGTAATGCCCAGAAGCTCCAGCCCGCGGTGAACAGCGCCCGTCTCATATCCGCGATCCAGAGCAAGCCGGCTCATTGGGATACCAAGATTGATTTGCCGTTCCAAATGCCGCAAGATCAGGACGCTTTCCTTCTCGTTGGCAGAATATACATCAACGCCTGTTAAAATGCCGTGTTTGCAGTCCACAGTTGCTTCCATCAGATACCCGATGCCGCGTTTGCTGCCGTGATTGATATAACCGCTGTCTGAATCTGTTTGGCTGGTGGTACGGCACTTCCTTACAATTTTTGTTGGCGGCTTTTTGAAGCCCGGCTGATTGGAAAGCTCTTCATCCAAAGAATCGAGATAGCTTTGCATACTCTGTTCAACTTCTATTTCTACATTGATCCAGCTTTCTCTTGATACGTTGGCCGGAATGTAGCTTCCATCCGCAGCCATAGCTTCTCCGTCGATCAGCCCGCTGTCTATGCATTGCTTGACTATTTCATAGAAGGCTTTCTGAAAGAGATCGCTTTGCTGCCATTTTCGTGTTCTGGTCTTACTGAATGCGGAGTGATTCGGGATCGTGTCATCCAGTTCAAATCCGCAAAACCACCGGTAGGCGATGTTGAGCTGAACTTCCTCCACCAACCGCCGCTCTGATTTGATGACATACAGGTATCCGATCAAGAGCATTTTGAACATACTGACAGGGTCGACAGATGGACGGCCTGTTGCCGGATAATATGGCGCCAGAAGATCATAGATGAAATCAAAGGATACCATCCGCTCGATCTTCCGCAGCAGGTGGGTTTCTGGAATCAGTGACTCTATATCTACGAAAATCATTGCCGTTTGTCTGCTTTGGCGTCCCATCATGCTGCATCCCTCCTTATGGTTATTCTACCATAGAACGGACGTATTTGCTACCTTTGTCAACAGGTCCAATAACTTGCGCAAATTGAAAAGAGCATAAAAGAAGACATAGTTTGCAGGGATAAGGTACAATAAGATTTGAAAACTTCGATTTCTCATTGCTGAAGGGTCGTGATGTGGAGCGTCTAAAGGCACTGCCATCCCTCAGTGCCATTCATTCACACAGAAATCTGGCATTTATTGGCCCTGCCGGAACGGGTAAGACCCATCTGTCACAGGCCTTTGGCTACGCCTGCTGCCAGCATGGTATGAAGACCTATTTCATTAAAGCCTCGGAATTACGGGACAGATTCCTCGCAGCCAAGCGTAGTGGTAAGGCGGACTCCTGTCTCAACGCTCTGGTGCGTCCAAGCTGTCTTATTATTGATGAGATTGGGCACTGCGAGTTCGACAAGGAATGTACCCGTATGTTCTTTGATCTGATTGACCGCCGCTACAACAAGGAAGGCAACTTCAACATGATTTTCACCAGCAACAAAAATCCGGCGCTGTGGCGCGAGGATTTCAACGAGGACGCCACCTTGCTCTGCGCATTGGACCGCATCTTTGATGATGCTACGGTGTTCAAGCTGCGCGGCGAAAGCTTCCGTAGGAAGAAATTGGAGACGATCTCCCTGCAGACCGGCAAGGTAAAAGCCGTTGAGCCTGCGGCGGAAATGAAAGAATAATTCAAGTGCCATACTGGGCTGTTGGCTGTACATTTTAAACCCAGCTCGCTTGTTTTAGGTAAAACCAAAATGGCAGGAAACTGAATGCATCCTCAAAAGGATTGGCTCACCGTTCCGGCTTAAATTGGCTGTTTTTTTCCGACCAAAATTGGCTGTGCGCTCCCGGCGCTAACAGTATTTTATCTTTAGTCATCAAAACTCATAGAATTATGTTTATAGTATATATTCGGAGCTAAAAAATATCAATGGTCTGTTTATTTCTTCCGAAAACTATTCATAGTATAGGAAGAGAGGTGAGGACCATTGTCGATTGCAAAAATCATCGGTGAACGACTGCGTGCCTACCGTATCCAAAAAGGATGGAGCCAGGAGATACTGGCGGAAAAAGCGGAGCTTCATCATACCTATATCGGTCAGCTAGAGCGCGGTGAGAAGAACGCTACGATTGAAAGCATTTACAAGGTGACAACAGCACTAGACATCCCGCTGTCGGCTTTGTTTGAAAATATATCACCATCATCCGAGGCGCGAGACTATGCCTCTTTGAGTTATGATCGGATACAAAAGCTGCCCCTGCCGGAGCGGGAGATGCTGTATGAGATATTGGAACGCATTATAAGATTTAAACAAGGTACAAACTCTCATTAAAAGCAAAAGCCACCCGAGAAGGGTGGCTTAAAAATAGCCCGATGCGGAGGTTCACTCCGTATCTGGCTGTTTTTCGCGGCCGATGGTTTCATTGATCGCGCGGTAGATGAATGCGTTGGTAGACTCCCCGTTGGCGGCGGCATGTGCTTGAATGCGAGCCTTATTGCCTTTGGGGACGCGGAAAGTGATGCTTTCCAGCTTCTCCTCACGGTATTTTTTGTTGGCGCGCAGTTGCGCTTCTGTCTGTGCCATGTGAGCTCCTCCCCAAAGATGCTTTTATCATTATAACGAATTATCTTATGTGAAGCAAGAACTATTGCGTTGGTGTGACCTCACATATTTTACAAATTATCTTTCTCATTTTTGGTATGTTCGACTATTGATGTGAGATCACATATACGCTATACTGTCCTTACAAAAGAAAAACAACGGCAGTTGCAGGGAGTTGGCACTCCCTACAACCTGCGCAGGTGGTATCAGCACCTACACAACGGACGAATCCGCACCGCTTGGGGTTATTATACCCGTTTGACCCTGATTTTGCAAGCGGAATCCGGTCTATTTGTCATACTCATGACACCGTGTAGTGCCTCGGCCTGCACGGTGTTTCTCTTTTCTTATTTCACCGAAAGGAGGAAAACACATGAGTCAAGATCGTATTCCGTTTCCCGTATCCCCGGCATGTTCTCCGTCCCCGGCTCATAGGCTGTGGCGAGGGGGAATGAACATGGAAGTCAAGCACACCCATCCGCAGTATGAGGATCCGCAGGCGCGGCAGCAGCAGATGAAGGACGCCTACGTTGCCTGCATGGCGAAGCTGCGGGCGCTGCGGACGGCCCAGCGGGAAAAGACCGCATGAAAACAGACGCGGTATACGCCCGCCAGTCCGTGGAGAAAAAGGACAGCCTGTCCATCGCGGGGCAGATCGACCTGTGCCGCCGCACGGCGGGCGGTGGGGAGCTGCGGGTCTACAAGGATGCCGGCTACTCCGGCAAAAACACCGAGCGCCCCGCCTTTCAGCAGCTGATGAAGGACATCCGCGCCGACCGCATCGGCACGCTGTATGTCTACCGGCTGGACAGGTTCTCCCGCAGCGTGGCGGACTTCGGCCAGCTGTGGGAGGTGCTGCAGGAGCACCATGTGGAGTTCGTGTCGGTCAACGAGAACTTCGACACCAAGACGCCCATGGGGCGGGCCATGCTGCACATCATCATGGTGTTCGCCCAGCTGGAGAGGGAGACCACCGCCGAGCGCGTGCGGGACAACTACTACCGCCGCGCGGCGCTGGGCGCATGGCCGGGAGGTCCGGCGCCCTATGGCTTTGACAACGGCCGGGCTCGCGGGCGGGATGGCCGGGAAGTCCCGTCCCTTATCCCCAACGACAAGGCGGCGGTGGTGCAGCGGATCTTTCAGGAGTACGCCGCAGAGGGCATGTCGTTGGGGCTGCTGGCCCGCAAGCTGACCGCCGAGGGTATCCCCGCCCCCAAGCGCGCCACATGGGACAACGTGACGCTGTCCCGCCTGCTGCACAACCCCGCCTATGCGATGGCGGACGAGCAGGTGCGGCTCCACTATCTGGGGCAGGGCGTGGAGGTCACCAGTCCGCCGGAGGCCTTTGACGGCGTACACGGCGTGCTGCTGGTGGGCAAGCGGGAGGCCAATGCGCGGAAGTACACCAAGACCGAGAACCATCGGGCATCCGTGCTGAACAGTGTGGGCGTCGTGCCGTCGTCGCTGTTTCTGATGGTACAGGCAAAGCTGGCTCATAACCGCCAGGTAGGCAACAGCGGCAAGGGCAAGCACACATGGCTCTCCGGCCTGCTGAAGTGCGCCAAGTGCGGCTACAGCCTGTCCGTTGTGGCGGACAAGTCCTATCGCTATCTGGTGTGCAGCGGGCGGTATAATATGAACCGCTGCGACGCCGCCATCCACGTCAAGCTGGCGGAGTTGGAAGCGGTGGTGCAGACGGAGATCGAAAAGCTGCTGACTCAGTGCCCGCAGGAGCCCGTTGTGCCGAAGCCGGAGGAGGACAGCTACACCCGGCGGCTGCTGGAGTTGGATCGCCGTGCCGAGCGCCTGATGGACGCCTTTGCCGAGAGCGAGGATCTGCCCGCGTCCTATCTGCAAAAGGCGCTGGGGAAGATCGAAAAGGAGCGCGAAGCGCTCCGGCAGGCCCAGCGGCGGGAAGCTGGCCGCATTCCGCTGCTGGAAAAGCTGGTGTTTGGCGAGCTGTCCTTCGAGGAGAAAAAGGCCGTGGCCGCCCAGTTCATCCGCCGCATCGAGGTGGCGGAGGACAGCGCGGAGATCATCTGGACGGTGTAAATCTAAATTGATACAAAAGAGGAGTAACCATTATGAACGACGAACGTAAGACGACCATCGAAGTGAACATGACCGATGACGAGTGGATTGAGCTGCTGTGTCTGTGCGAGGACATCAATCTGACGCCGGAGGATCTGGCCGTGGCATTCTGTCAGGAGGTCATCCGCCAGCAGGCGCTGCTGCGCATTATCGCCGCCGCTATTCGCTCCGACATGGCCAATCAACTCAACCGATAACAGGAGGAATTGCACCTATGAAAATCGAAAACAAGACGCCCATTGCAGAGGAGATCATCCGCAACAACCCCACCGGTCACGGTCTGTTTGCCGGCATCGGGGACAACTTCAACAGTGTGGCGCAGGTCATCTGCGAGCTGATGGATGACGCGGTCTCCAACCTCCGCGCCAACAAAAACGATCCCGAACTGTCCATGACGGTGGTACTGTCACTGGAAAATCTGGGCGATGCGGTGGAGATCACCGTGACGGACGGCGGCTCGGGCATTGCAGACCTCAGCAGTGCATTGACCATCGCATGTCGGGGTGGCGCGCAGACGCCGCTGAACGAGCACGGCTTTGGATTGAAGCACGCGCTGGCCTCCTGCGACAGCAGCCCTGATCAGAAGTGGAGCATTCGCACCCGCACGAAGGCAGACGCCGCGGCAAACCAGTACCGCGAGGTCAAGGCGCCATATTCCATGGGCACATCTGAACTGGACAAGCCCATGAAGGTGTGTTTCTATTCAGGTACGGGTGATCTGCCCCACCCCACTGGCACATCGATCTCCGTCCGCTGCCCCATGGCGAAGTTTCGGACGGTGAAGCCCGACCGCAAGGCGGCGCCCTCCGACTTCCACAACCTGGTGCGGTACATCATTGAAGAACTGCGGTATGTCTACGCGGGCATTCTGGCGAATGCGTCCATCACCATGGAGGTGTGGGAGATCAGCGGCGGCGAGGAAACGCAGCATACGCTGACGCCGCTGCTGCCGGTGTGGGAGGAGGGCAGCGTGAAGGATTACGGCGAGATCCCCTGCAACCTGGGCGGCGGCCCGCTGACTATTCGTTGTAAGTACGGCAACATTCTGAAGAACCCGTCCACCGCTATTTACTACAAGTGCAACATGGAGTCCAGCGGCGTGGAGCTGCGCATCAATGGACGCGCCATCGAGCACGGAATGTTTGACCGCGTCTGGGGCGAGGCCATTCACCCCAGCCAGAACCGTTTCCTGGTGCAGGTGGATCTTATCTCGGACAACCCCGCCGCGCTGCCCGCCACGAAGAACACGAAAACTTCGTTCTGTGAAGCGGATCCGCGCCTGAAGAACCTGCTCAGTTGGATCGCCTCCTATGTCCCCGCCCCGGCCAAGGATGTGGACTCGGTGGAGCTGCGGTATGTCAAGGAGCTGACTGCCAAGCGGGAGAAGGACCCTACCGCCCTGCGGGTGAGCCGTGAGGAGCCGGTGTTCCAGAAGATCGGGCTGAAGGCCAAGGTCGATCTGTTCGTGGGCTACATCGACCGCGTGACCATCTACGAGGCCAAGGCCGGCAAGACCAAGGCGCTGGACTTGTACCAGCTCCGCATGTATGTGGACGGCTGCGCGCTGGACAACAAGCCTGTGGATGAAGCCGTGCTGATCGCCAAGCGCCATTCAGCGGAGGTGAAGGAGCTGCGGGACATCCTGAACACCCTGACCGCGCCTGACGGACGCCCCTACAACTTCCGGCTGGCTACATGGGACGAGGAGGGCATCGTGATCCGCCAGAGTGCGTAAGAACAGCCGGGAGAACGTGTGCAATGATTGCACACTTTTCCAAAGGAAGGTGAGGTATGAACGTAAAAGAGTTGATCCTGAGCCATCCTGCGGCGGGCATCGCCGCCGCGCTGTTTGACCGGCTGGACATTGAACCCGGCAAAAGCTCTATGACTCTCTCCACGAAGCAGAGGAGTTGGACAAACTTCCGCCAGGGGAGAGGGCAAAACGCTTTTTCTCTGCGGAGGAGGTCTTTGCCGAGTTGGGCATCCCTGAACCTTCCGAGGAGGAACGGCAGGAAACGCATCGGCAGATGTGCAGGGAGATGCTGATCAATAGTCTGAGAACGTATCAGATGCTTGAGAAATATGTGAAAAAGTAATAAACAGAGAAGGCCATCGGCAAATAGCCGATGGCCTTTTCTGTCAGTACCGCATCACGCCTGCACCCTATACTTCACACGATTCCCATACCGCGTTGAGGTCAGCAGCCCCAGTTGTTCAAACTTCAGCACAAAGCTGCGGATGGTGGCGTAGGCGGCGTTGCCGAAGTCCTTTTCCAGCTGCTTGGTGGAGAACTCAGCTTCCCCGTATGCGGAGAGGACGAAGTTCCACAGATCCTTTTCTTTCTCCGTAACCTGCCCCCGCGACAATGCATCCTGAAACGCCTCGGTCGTCCGGCGGGCAGGGAGCACTCCGTTCAGCTTGTGATACACATTTTCAATGAAATACACCAAAAACGGCGTTACGTCCAGCACGCCGCTGATGCGTGCATTCTCCTCGGCCAGCGTATAGGCGTCATAGTACCCCTTGCGGCTCTTGTTGACATACTCAGACAGCGGCACGAACAGGGCGGAGGAATACCCCTGCTGTACCAGATACCACAGGTGCATCAGCCGCGCCATTCTGCCGTTGCCATCAAAGTAGGGGTGCAGATAGGCGATATAGAAGTGGATCAGGGCCGCTTTCAGCAGGTCGTTGCTGTCGGAATCCTCGTGGATAAAGCGCACCAGCTCCCCCATGCGCTCCGGCAGCTGCTGCCACGGAAGGCCGGTATGCTCCACCTTGGAGCCGACAACGTACACGCTGTCGTGCCGATAGAAGCTGCCGGGGTGCAGACGGTCTTCCTCCGGCAGATAGGCACCGATGGCAGTCTCATACAGATGGTGGATGGATGATTCGGTGATCCTGTTGGCGGGATCGCTGATGAATTCCAGCCCCTTCTTCATGCCATAAATACGGTTCTCGCTTTCATCTGCCGGAGCAAAGCCGGACAGGATCTTGCGGACACTGTCGCGGGAGAAATCCACCTGCTCAATGGTGAAGGTGGAGATGATCTCCTCCTCCATGGCCTTCGCGCCGTAAAGCTGCGTGCTGCTCTGCGGCGTCAGCAGGATCCGGGCGGCAGAGAGATGTACCTGTGCGACACTATCCAAATAGACAAGCTCCTGCCCGGAAAAGTCCTTCAGTGGCAGCGGATGGTAGAAGCCGCTTTTCAGCAGCGACACAAACTCCCCCATATCCACCTGCGGATATTTATAGCCCAGCTTCTTCAAGTCCAGCACACTTTTATCCGACAGCATTTTGGTAAACAACGCAGCGTCCATATAGCACCTCTTGTTGATATTAAATAGTATCAGTTTATATCAGTATACAGAAGTGTTTCCAGAAATGCAAGAGGGAATACCGTCATAGGCATGGAAGAATCCAAGGTCGAAATCCTGCGGCCCAAAAGTGATGAAATCAACATTAGGTTTCAGAGGAGCCTTCTTGAAGTGAATGTATTCACAAATTGGCAGAGATAGCTTTCTGCGTCATCCGCGCCTCGCCGGAGGACAGCGCATTGGCACCTTGCGCACAACCCCTCAAATTTGACCTCTCCCACGCCTGAATTGGCCCCAAAGCACCCTGATTACAGGTTAATTTTTTGGCTGATGCGCATGGCTGCTAAACCAGCAAACCTTTGCGGCACAAGGGCTTTAAGTCGTTTCCGGTTGCTCCACATCCCACTGGATGGGCTCCATGCCCATGGAGCGGATGGCGGAGATGACGTGGTCGTCGTACTCCCCGTAGGGGCAGCGGATCAGCGTGGGCGTCACGCCGCTGGCGGCGGCGATGCGCTCGTTGCTGGCGGTGACATCCGCGATGATCTGATCGGCAGAGAGGCTGTTGAAATGGTCATGGTGGTTGGAGTGGCTCATGACCTCGTGGCCTGCGTCATGCAGCGCCTTCACCGATTCCGGGTACTTCTCCGCCCAGTCGCCCACCACAAAGAAGGTGGTCTTGACGTGGAATTTCTCCAGAATGTCGATGAGCGTCTGGGTGTCCTCGTTGCCCCACGCGGCGTCGAAGCTGATGGAACACACCCGCTGGCTCCGCTCCACGGAATAGATAGGGAGCTGCCGCGTGGAGGCGGCGGTGCTGACGGAGGCCGGATAGCTCACCACATAGAAGATCGCCGCCGCCAGCACCAGCGCCGCGCCTCCCACCATGTACCAACGCCGCAGCAGGAATACCTTTACCTTTTTCATATCGCATCCGCGCCCCTTTCAGTTTTTTAGTGCCATTGTATGCCGCCAAACGCCCATCCAGCACCGGCATTTCTGTTGCCAAGCGGCGGGAATGGCGGTATAATCGTGGTACGCGGCACGCGGCGAAAGGAGTACGGCTTATGCACAACGAGACAGCTGCCCGCAAGTGGGCGTTCCGTCCTCTGACGGAGGGCGACATCGAGGCCTATCTGGATATCTACCTGAACGCCTATCCGGCGTACAAGGCGCTGGACGCCGAGTGCCGGCAGCACTACCGGGAGAAGCACCTTCTGGAGCTGCGGGAGGACAGGCAGACCCGCACGGTGGGGCTTTTCGAGAACGATACGCTCATCGGTACCATGAAGCTCATCCTGTTCTCTATGAATTTCTTCGGACAGATGCAGCCTGCCTGCGGCCTGATGGCGCTGGAAGTGCATCCGCTCCACAAGAAAAAGGGTGCGGCGCTGGCCATGGTGCGGTATTTTGAGGACTATGCCCGGGAAAACGGCGCGCTGCTGACGCTGCTGCTGCCGTTCCGCATCGACTTCTACCGCCGGATGGGCTACGGCTTCGCCGGGAAGCTCTACGAATACCGCCTGCCGACGGCGGCGCTGCCGAGGCCGGATGAGGAGGCGCGGCGGCATCTGCGGCTTTTGCAGCCGGAGGATTTCGACGCCGTGCTGGAATGCCAGCGACGCTTCGCGGCGAAAAACCACGGCATGGTGGAGAAGTTCGACGAGGAGGTGCGGGCCGCCAGAGACGATATACAGGTGCGGCGCATGGGCTGGTACGACGACGGCGGCACCCTGCGTGGCTACGCGGCGTACCGCTTTGAGAGCGCCAGCGACGTCAACTACACCCAGAACCGTCTCAGCGTAGAGGAGCTGGTCTATGAGAGCGGCGGCGTGCTGCGGGCGCTGCTGGGCGGCCTGCGGATGCAGGAGGATCTGGCGCAGACCGTGTGCCTGCGCACCGGCGAGGAGGACTTCCACCACCTGCTGGACGACCCGCAGGACGTGTCAAAGAACTACATCGACTACGGCTTTTTGCAGACCAACGTGTCCGCCGTGGGTACGATGTTCAAGCTGGTGGACGGTCGGCGCTTTGTGGAAAAAACCGCCTATCGTCCGTTCCCGGCGGGGACGTTGACGGCGGCGTTCCGCTACCGGGACGAGCTGGCGGGCGAACAGCGCTGCCTGCACCTTTCCTTCGCGGCGGGACGGTGGACAGTAGCCGTACCGGACGCGGCGGCGGATGTGACCGTCGACTGCCGGCAGGGGGATCTGGTGTCGCTTCTGATGGGCTCCTGTGGTCTGGAAGGGCTGCTGCGGCTGGGCGCCGCCTCTGCCGATGACGGGGAGAAGGCCATGGAGCTGGCGCGGCTGCTGCACTGGGGGCAAAAGCCGTGGCTCAACGCCGACTATTGAGCGGATTGTAAGTGCCCTGCCGCACGAGGCGGCGGGGCGCCTGCTGCCGGGAAATATTTTTGCACAAACTGAGCGCACATTTTTGTTGACATCCTGTTTTTGCCAACATATAATGATATGTAGCGGCGAAAGCCGTCGGCCAATTAAATACAAGATCCAAAGATGCTGTGCAGCCGCTTGCCGCAACGACTCCGATGGGGGGTCAGGCGGCGGCTTCAAAGGAACGGGGTGCAAGGCCCCACGCGAACGGCACTGTAAGCGCAAGAACGTACCGAGGCGGCGTGAGCCGCTGGGACGAAAGTCCGTCATTGCAGACATCATGTCTGTGAGAAGACAGGTCACGAACGAGGAGAGAGTTCTCCGCGGCGCGAGTCAGAAGACTTACATAGCAGAGGATCGCCAACAGCGGGCGCTCTCTCCGTGGTGTATGGATAGGCAGGAGTGTGCGCCGACGTTTCCCCTATGGGAAAACGCCGGTGCTTTTTCTGTCGCAGATCCCGCTGGTCATTCTCCGTGGAACGGAGGGGGACCGGCATTTTTTCTGCATATGGATAAGTCAAGTCGAGACGGTTTTTCCAGCCGTCTGCTTTCCATAAGGGCGGGAGGGGCGAAAGCCTCTCCCGCCTCCTCTCTTTTTATGGAATTATGGAAAGGACATACCTCCGCCGTATTGGCCAAGGGAGCCTTACTCCTTTTTCCGCGTATGCGTTAGAGATAGAGAAAATCCTGATAAGGAGGAGATCACATGAACCATAAAAGAAGCATGACCAACCGTGTATTGGCCATGCTGCTGAGTCTGGTGCTGTGCCTGTCTCTGGTACCGCAGACAGTGTTCGCCACGTCGGATGTGTCCGGCGGCGCGGCAGCCTGCGTGACCGTGAAGGACGGCGCCAAGACCGCGTATGAGGTGGCCGCAGGCGGCCTGCTGACCGTCCGGCTGGACGAGCTGTTTCAGGACAGCGGCAGCCATGGGCTGACCTATACGCTGGATGGCGGCGACTACGGTACGCAGACCAAGGTGACCACCGACAAGGACGGCAGCGCCATCCTGTCCTTCACCAACCCGACTGCGGGTACGTACACGCCCACCATCACCGCCACCTGCGCGGAGAAGGCTGCGGCGTCCGTGCAGCTCACCATTACGGTGAACGAGGCGGCCGACGGCGATGCAGCCCAGTACGGCTACGATGAGACGGACGCCGCCTCTGTAAAGGTCTATGTCACCGTTTCCCACGACGGCATCCCACTGGTGGGCAACGAAGGCACGGTGCTGTCCCATCTGGAGCTGGACGTGCCCTACTTCGATCTGGACAAGCAGGATATGTCCGAATTCTACCGCTACCATACGGAGAACGGACAGGGCGGCTATGTGGACGATCAGGTGGTAAAGCGCCCCACCGCTCTGCACCTGTATCTCTACCTGCTGGGTGTGTACTATCTGGGCCTTACGCCGGAGCAGGTCATCAACGGTGACGAGATCATCAAGGGTCACGACGGCGGCGTGGGCGTCACCGACATGAACGGCGGTCAGCCGTATGACGACAGCAGTCTGGCGCTGAACATCACCGGCAGCGCCACGTCCATGTATATGCAGCAGTTCTGGGGTCACGACGAGAACCTCATGTACTACCGCAACCATGTGTACCCGCTGATGAGCGCCGGCTGGGGCGCCACGGCGGACTATATGCTGCTGTCTGACGGGGACACCATCGACGTGGCCATGTTCAGTAACTGGAGCTTCTGGCAGAGCGGCGCCTTTGCCGCCTTCGATCGGGACAGCTACGCCGTCAGACCCGGCGGCAGCCTGACCGTCCAGACCCAGAAGTACGACACGCGCTCTGTGGCGGACGGCGGCACGGAGAGCTTTGAGCCCATCACCGGCCTGACCGTGAAGGTCTATGATGCCGACTGGCGGGAGGTGGGTGAGGTCGCGGCGCACAGCAGCGACCGCAGCAGCTACACCTATACGTTTGAGAAGGAGGGTACCTACTACCTGCTGGCGACGGATCCCAACGCCGGTACGGAGGATGCCTGCTACGCACCGGCCACCGCAAGAGTGACGGTGGGCGGCGGTGCGAAGCCCTTCGACCCCAACGAGTACTATAAGGATTTCGACTTCGCCAGCGTCTCCCTGGACGCGGAGGGGACGGACTACCTCTACCACATCGCAGAAAGCACCATGGAGGTGGCGCACTACAGCAACCCCGGCGAGAAGAAGGTCTACACCGTCACCGTTCCCAAGGGTACAGAGACTGTGTATGTCACCTATCCGGCGGACTTCGAGACCAACATCGCGGCGTACTGCGCGCTCTTCAATGCCGATGGTGAGGTGGACTGGAGCTACTACGCCGGCTCCGACTACGAGTACACCGTAACGGAGAACGGGGACGGCAGCCATACGCTGGCGCTGCCCGCCGCGTTCCTGCTGGAGAAGGGCCTGTACATCGCGGCGGAGGACAACGACAATAACTACGAGTACTTTAACTGCTTCAACTTCGTGGTGGGTGACAACACCAAGCCCGGCGGCGCCGGTGAGGTGGCGGTTACCGGCGTGACGCTGAGTCATTCGGAGCTGACGGTGGACCGCAACGCCACGGCGCAGCTGACGGCTGCGGTGGAGCCTGCGAACGCCGCCAACCAGAAGGTGACGTGGCGAAGCGGCGCACCCGCCGTGGCGACGGTGGACCGCAAAGGTCTGGTCACCGGCGTTGCCGAGGGAACGGCGCTCATCACCGTGACCACGGATGACGGCGCGTACATGGCCAAGTGTACCGTGACGGTGACGGATGTCAACAAGCCCGCACAGGCGGAGGACGGTTACTACGAGATCGCCACCGCCGGACAGCTCAAGTGGTTCGCCGACGAGGTGAACAGCGGCAAGCCTGAGCTGAACGCCCGTCTCACCGCCGACATCGACCTGAGCGGCGTGTGCAGTGCGGCAACGCCCTGGACGCCCATCGGCGATCGCGCCAACAATCAGGACTACCGCGGCACCTTCGACGGACAGAACCATAAGATCACCGGGCTGTATCTGGAGAACAAGGGCAGCCTTGCCAACGTCAGCAGCTACTACACCGCGCTGTTCGGCCTGTGCGACGGCGCGGCCATCAAGAACGTCAGCGTGTACGGCGAGGCCAAGGCCGTCACCCGCTATGTGGCGGGTATCGTGGGCCGCGCCTGTGGCATTTCCACCAAACGCACCTGCACCATCGAGAACTGCCACAACTATGTGACGCTGACCGGCGAGCCCACCAACGATCAGATCTACGGCCATGCCGGCGTGGCGGCGAGCGCGCAGGACACGGTGATCCGCGGCTGCTCCAACAACGCCGACATCACCGGCTATCAGGGCTATACCGGCGGCATCGTGGCGGACGCCTCGTATGGAACGACGACCATCGAGAGCTGTTGGAATACCGGTGCGATCCTGCTGCGCGGCTGGCACCATCAATTCCGCGGCGTCGGCGGCATTGTCGGCAACGCCAGCGCGGAGGTCAACATCACCGACTGCTACAACACCGGCGCGATCAGCTTCTATTACAAGACGCAGAAGATCCAGCAGGCCGCCGGCGGCATCGTGGGTCTTGCGGGGGAAAGCAGCCACGCCAGCACGATCACGCTGACCAACTGCTACGCCACCGGCACTGTCAGCGGTCAGTATGACGATCAGGCCAGCATGGGTGCGCTGGTCGGCGAGGTCACGAACAACGAGAAAACCACCCTGACGGCGAACAACTGCTACTATCTGGACAGCGCGGTGCAGACCAGCGCTGCATCCACCGCGACCGTCACCGTCAAGGGGACTGCCTTCACCGCGGCGGAGGGCCTCAGCGCCGAGGCGCTGGGCAGCGCCTATGTCGATAGCTGCCCCGCCCCCGTCCTGAAGGGGCAGACGGCGGCGGAGCACAAGGACGGCAACAACGACGGCGTCTGCGACACCTGCGGCAAGAGCGACGCCCCTGTGCCTACCCGCAAGGAGGGGTATCCCGCAGCCTCTGAGGCCACAGTCCAGACGGGCATGGCGTATCTGCTCAGCGATTTGCAGGCGGGCAAGATCTTCGCGCCCGTGGACGGCCAGACGCTGAACTACAAGAATTACTACTACCAGCGCTCCACCGACGGCGGTCAGACATGGGGCGCCATGCAGAGCTTCTCTGAGGCAATATTCGGCGCTACCACCATCCAGCTTACCGAGCTGGCGGCGGGCGACTACACCTATCGCTTCTGCGCCTCCCACGACGGGAAGCACTTCTCCAAGGACACCTGGACGCTGACCCTCCATGTGGAGGACGCGCCCCTCATGAACTTCACATTCTATGTGAGCAAGGACTACACCGGCGGCTATCCCGTCATCAAGCTGTACAGCGTAACGACGGACGCGCAGGGCAGCGAGGTGCTGGGCGAGGAGCTGAAGGACTGCTTCCTGTACAGCAGCTTCACCGACACTCTGCCGGAGGGACAGGAGGCCTATGAGCCTGCCAACGGCCAACTGGTCGACGGCTACCAGACGTTTTACGCCAGCCTTACCGCCGGACGCTACGCCTACCGCGCCTTTGCCAAGAACGCGGAGACCGGCGTCTACGATGTGGAGCTGGGCGGTATGACGCTGGAGCTGCCCACCGACAGCAACGTGGACGGCGGCGCCGGCGGCGGCACCAACGTCTACCTCCAGTGCAACTCCTTCTATACCAACAGCCGCAAGACGGACAACACCTATTTCACGGCGGAGGAGTACCATGTGCAGGTGGACTGCCCCATCATGAAGACCTCCTGTGTCATGGGTACGCCTTATGTCCGGGGCAACTACACCTATTATCCCACGGTGCTGTACGCGGCCGGCAACGCCTGCCTGTACAATACCTATGCCTATCCCGACATTGATGGCTACATCTTCACGCAGTCCATCAACCAGACCTTCCGCGCCGGCTCCAGCGCCGGTACCAAGGGCCTGACCATCAATACCGGCGTGAAGCTTACCGTCACCGTACCCGCCGACGCTGCCTTCGGCCTGTACTTCCAGTGGAACAACTTCAACACCACGGAGGTGGAGCCCATGGGCGTGACGGAGAGTGACGACGGCTGGCGCATCAGCGGCGATACCAAGTCCGCCGACTACTTCATCTCCAAGAGCAGCGGCAACTACACCTGGCGGCTCAGCCAGCCCGGTCATGTGACCCGCGCCGGTTGGGTCAGCGGCTTGACCGCGGATCGGGAGCTGAACCTTACCGCCAGCACCGCGACGGATCGCCTGTCCCACGACTTCAGCCAGCTGGGAACAGCCACCGCCACCCGCGACGAGGCCGATCTGCAGGTGAATCTGGATCCCAGCGGCTTTGAGGTGCTGGACGGCACCACCCGTGTCCGGGCCTACCGCCACTGGCAGATCATCAACTCCGACGCCGGCAACATCATGGTGGAGCCCGACTTCCACTGGAGCGTGATGGGAGACGGCGACGCCCGGATCCAGACAGTCAACGGCGGCAATACCACCGCCAACTGGGCGGATGTGACCCCCGGCACGAAGGATTCCATCATCACCGTCTACTATGACAGCGTGGATGTCACCACGGCGAACCCCAATGACGGCACGCAGAATGTGGGCAGCCACGGCGGCCTGTATCCCGCCACCCAGCCCCAGCGCGTGGGCGTGATCGTGGTGGGCGGCACCGGCGTGACCCACGGCACCGCCGACGCGGACGTGGACTTCAACATGGCGCCCGGCGTCACCACCACCCGTTCCATGGAGTGGGACTACAACTACGACACATGGTACTACGAGGCCGGTGAGACCGATCCCGCCCTGCGCTTTGCCGTCGTGAAGAACACCGGCAGCGTCATGGTGGAGTACGCCTTCGTCGCCACCAACGCCGCCATGGTGACCAGTGTTTCCGCCTTCCAGACCGCCTCCGTCGGTGAGGATGGGCGTTACATCGTGCCGCTGGGGGCCTTCAACACCGCCGGCAACGGCATGGGCGGCACCGTCATCCTCCGGATGACCGACGAGAGCGGCGTCAGCTACCGTCTGGTGCGGGTGGCCAAGGTCACCATCACCGCGGAGAACGCCAGCCACAAGGGTGAGGACATTATGCCCGGCGATCAGGTGAAGCTGACGTTCAGCGGTATGTTCCGCGGCGTCAACAAGATCTCCGGTATCTTCAACCCCACCCTGTTCAAGCCCACCTATCACAACGGTGAGAGCAAGTTCGACGGAACGCTGGGCCAGTACCAGCGGATGGACAACTCCTCCGTCACCGTGACCGTTCCGGAGGATCTGCCCTTTGCCGAGGGCGCGGACACGGCGGCGTGCGTATTCACCAACGGCTACACCTACGGCAGTATGTATTCCGCCGCCAACCCCTTCGCATTCCTGTATGGCATGACGGATACCGGCGTGGGTACCAACTTCAACGCTGTCACCGTCAACTACTACATGAACCACTACGCCGACGCTGCGGTCACAGTCTACCGCAAGGTGTTCTTTAACGTGGCGCTGCGTATCTCCGATGATGCAGGCAGCGTGCTGGACGGCGTGGCCGTCACCATCACCGACAGCAGCGGCAAGGACATGGAGCCCGGTGCGGACGGACGATTCCAGCTGGGCTACGGCACCTATCTGTACACCCTGCGTAAGGATGGCTACGCGGTGGAGCGCGGCAGCTTCTCGCTGGGCAGCGCCGATGCGGACAAGGTACAGGACGGCGTTCTGACCGTCATGGCCTCCATGCAGACCGTCGGCGCCGATCCCTGGGACGGCACGACCAAAACCGAGCCCCAGAAGGATGACAACGGCGTCTACCTCATCGGCACCGCTGCGGAGCTGGCATGGTTCGCCGCCACCGACGGCAAAAGCAGCGCCAAGCTCACCGCCGATATCGAGCTGGCGGGCTATGATTGGACACCGCTGAAGAAGTTCTACGGTACCTTCGATGGACAGGGTCACGTTATCCGCAACCTGTACATCAACAGCACCAACAATACTCTGGGCCTGATCAGTTATCTGCAGGGCGGCGCCTCCGTTACGGGGCTGGGCATCACCGGCAGCGTGACCTGCACCAACAATACTAGAATTGCGCAGGCGGGCGGCATCGCAGGCTATATGTATGACAAGGCATCCATTACCCAGTGCTGGAGCGCCGTGAACGTCACCAGCAACAAGCACGCAGGCGGCATCGCGGGCTACACCGCCACCGGCGCGGTCATCACCGACTGCTACGCCACCGGCATGATCCGCAGCAGCGCCGCCAATGAGTGCTATCTGGGCGGCATCTGCGGCTCCGGCTTCAGCAACACGGCGGGCGCCACGCTGACCAACTGCTACAGCGTCGGTGCAGTCATCGGCACGGACGGCAACGCCTCCTATGTGGGCGGTCTGTCCCCGGACAAGACGGCGGCGCACTATGTCAACAGCTTCTATCTGACGGGTACCGTCTCCGGCGAGAGCCCCAAGTACGGCATTACCGGTCTGGGTACCGCCAAGACCGCCGACGAGCTGAAGGCGCTGGCCTCCGAGCTGGGCAGCAGCTTCGCGGCGGATACCAAGGGTCTCAACGACGGCTATCCCATCCTGAAGTGGCAGGCCGGTGCAGAGCCGGTGCTGACGGGTCTGAAGATCACCGCGCAGCCTGCAAAGACCGCATATCTTGCGGGCGAGGACTTTGATCCCACCGGCATGACGGTGGTGGCGGTGTATGACGACAACACCGAGGTGGAGATCCGGGACTACACCATGGAGAACGATAAGGCGCTCAAGGCGGAGACCACCGCCGTCACCGTGAAGTACGGCGACTTCTCCGTCGAGCAGACCATCACCGTGGCACAGAAGTATAACAAGGGCGATGTGAACAACGACGGCATGGTGGACGATGTGGACGCTGCGCTGGTCTACGCCATTGCCAACGGCAAGCTCACCGCCGACCTCAGCCAGCAGGACGCCGCCGATATCAACGGTGACGGTCAGGTGACGGCAAAGGACGCGGAGATCATCTATGCCTTCTATCTGGGGGAGCTGACCTCCCTCACCGCTAACAACTAAGGAGGGGAAAGACATATGAAAAAGCTTGTATCTTTCCTGCTGGCGCTGGTGCTGACGCTGAGTCTCACCACCGAGGCGCTGGCTGCCGTTGTCAGCCCCAAGGCGGACGCGACCGAGATCACGGCGGATCAGACCGTCAAGCTGACGGTCACGGCGTCCGAGGACGAGAAGCTGACCGGCATTGTATGCCTGAACTATCGGGTATATTTTGACCCTGCATTTTTTGAGCTGGATGCAGATGCATCCGTCGCCAAATTTGAGGGCGCGAAGCTGACGGCGCTCAAGACCGACGACCGGGGCAGCTACTACGCCGTGTCCCTGCTGGATACCACCAGCGCCGGCCTTACGGTCAGCGGCGACCTGTACACCCTGGCCTTCAAGGTCAAGGACGGGGCAAGCGTGGGGGATACCTCCAAGCTCACCCTCGTCAAGGCGTATGTGTATACCATTGAGGACGGCGCCATGAAGCCCATGGACAACGGCGCGGTGGACAATGGGGAGGTCACGGTGAAGATCGTGGCGCCCTCCACCCCCGCCAACGTGACGCTGGGCAGCGCCAAGGCGGTCAGCGGCGGCATTCAGGTGACGTGGCAGGCAGCCAGCG
>OFMM01000092.1_pt1 | contig 68837 bp, 94 predicted proteins | sample 1541811 | NCBI WGS metagenome assembly OFMM01 (sample SAMN04209246, study PRJEB22552) | human gut metagenome | biome: gut; material: feces | host: Homo sapiens | place: USA: Oklahoma
TCATTGCGTCAACTAATTCTTTAATTTCAAGAATAGACATTTCATTTAGTGAATTAATAAATTCTTCTTTTGTTAATTTAGCCATTTTAATTTCCTTCCTTTCTTATAACTATATTTTTATTAATTTTCTTCTTTTTGTTTAGCATATAAATCTAAACAGATAGATAAATCTTTAACAGTACCCATAAGTCCTGCAGCAAGCATTGTAAGTAATCCCTCTCTTGATGGAATAGCAGCATATTTAGCAAGCTCTGAAGCTTCAGCAACCTTTCCTTCAACAATACCAGCTTTTAATTCAAGATTAGTATGTTTTTTAGCAAACTCACTAATAACCTTAACAGGAGCAAGTTCATCGCTAGAAAAACTAATCGCAGATGGTCCTTCTAAGAACTCATCTAACTTAATATCTAAACTATTAACAGCTCTTTTTACTAAAGTATTTTTATATACTTTGTAATCAGAACCAGACTCTCTAAGAGCTCTTCTAAGTTCAGTTACTTCAGCAACATTAAGTCCTCTTGGATCAAATACAACTACTGATTTAGCATTTTCAAACTTACCTTTAATCTCATCAACTACTAAAGATTTTTGCTCTAATATTTTTGCATTTGCCATAGTATCAATCCTTTCCTATACCAAAATAAAATCCCTCTACATCGAGGGATAAAAAGAACATTTCTTATTCCTCGGTAAGATTTTCAAGCATTACTGCCCTTACTGTCTTTGGCATAATATTTTCTCAAACAAACTTATTATATATTAAATATTATTATTTGTCAAATGAATTTAAATCAATTTTAACACCAGGACCCATAGTTGAAGAAATACTAACATTCTTAACGTATGCTCCTTTTACAGTTGAAGGCTTAACTTTCATAATAGCCTCAACGAAAGCTTTAAGATTCTCTACTAATTTAGCATCATCAAAACTTGCTTTACCAACGATTCCGTGTACATTTCCGAAACTATCAGTTCTGTAATTAACTTTACCTTTTTTAGTTTCTTCAATAGCTTTAGCAGTATCCATAGTAACAGTACCTGTCTTAGGGTTTGGCATTAAACCTTTAGGTCCAAGTAATTTACCAATTTTACCAAGCATTGGCATCATTTCAGGAGTAGCAATAATAACATCATAGTCAAACCAAGATTCTTTTTCAATTTTTTGAATCATATCAAGATCTCCTACAAAGTCAGCACCTGCTTCTTTAGCAGCTTTAGCTTGATCTCCTTTAGCAAGAACTAAAATTCTTTTAGTCTTACCAGTACCATTAGGTAAAACAACTGCTCCTCTTAGTTGTTGATCATTCTTTTTAGTATCTAAGTTCAAATTCATAGCTACTTCAATAGTAGAATCAAACTTAGCATTAGAAGTCTCTTTAACTAATTTAACAGCCTCAATTACAGAATATGCTTTATTCTTATCAAGTTTTTCTAAATTAGAAACATATCTTTTACTTCTTTTCATTCGTCTTCCCTCCTTATGTGGTATTTGCGGACTAAACAATATCCTTCCACATAGGTATAAACCTATATGACATATTAATTATTTTTTATTATTCTTCAATTTTAATTCCCATATTACGGGCAGTACCTTCAACTATTTTCATAGCTTCTTCTACTGTATAAGCATTTAAATCAGGTAATTTAGTTTCAGCAATCTCTTTTAATTTATCTTTAGATAAAGTTGCAACTACTTCACCCTTACTAGATCCAGATTTAATCCCAGCAGCCTTCTTAAGTAAGAATGCAGCAGGTGGAGTCTTAAGTACAAAGTCAAAACTTCTATCATCATAAATAGTTATTTCAACTGGAAGTACATCTCCCATCTTATCTCTAGATGCATCATTAAATTTAGTACAAAATTCTTGTAAGTTAATTCCTGCTGGTCCAAGTACAGTTCCTACTGGAGGAGCTGGTGTTGCTTTTCCTGCTGGAATTTGTAATTTAATTTTCTTAGTAACTTCTTTAGCCACGAAAAACACCTCCTATTAAAATTTCTTTTTCGCGTGTGGTCCCATCGGCCAGTCCGCCTTCCACTTACTAACATAATAATATGTCTCGCACCGATAATGATATCACACTTTTTTTAAAATTACAACTATTTTTTTTATTTTTTTTCTACTTTATGTTTTATTTTAATCATATTACATAGTTTCTACTTCTTGCATATCAACTTCAACTGAAGTTTCTTGACCAAATAAATCAACTAAAACAGTAAGCTTTTGCTCTTTTAGATCAACACTATCAATCTTAGCCATCATATCTTTAAATGGTCCAGCAATAATCTTAACTTTCTTACCTTCAGTTAAATCTTTACTAATATCTACTCTACTCATTCCCATACTATTAAGTATTCTATCAACTTCTTGAGGAAGAAGCGGAATAGGTTTAGCACCCTTACCAGATGATCCTATAAATCCGGTAACACCTTGCGTATTTCTAACAATATACCAAGCTTCATCAGACATAACCATTTCTACCAAAACGTATCCTGGAAACATCTTCTTAACTTTTTCTTTTTTAACGCCATTTTTATACTCTATTTCTTTTTGCTCTGGAACAATAACCCTAAAAATATTTTCTTGTAAATCCATAGAGTTAATTCTCATTTCTAATTTTTCTTTAACCTTATACTCATGTCCACTTACAGTATTAACAACATACCACTCTTTTTTCATTATAAACTACTCCTTAACACAGCTACTAGTAAATCGATTAGATAAAAGAATACACCAAAAAAAATCATAAATGCAATTGTAGATGCAGCATATTTAAGTAAATCTTTTTTACTAGTCCATTTAATTCTAGATACTTCTTTTTTAACACCTTTAAAATATTCAACCATTTTCAAATCCTCCCAACATTTGATTAAAATAAAAACACCTTCCGGTTGACATAACTATACCACAATATATATATATTTGTCAATTATTTTTATTACTTTTCTTTTATTTTTCTATAGTTTGTCAAGCCTAAGGTCTTGGCAAATAGTTTTGAGCTTGTAATCTCAAAACTAAAACATCATGTTCTAACATATTCACAGTCAAAATTTATATACTTATAACCTTATCAATTAATAAAAATATATAACATTAAAAATATAGGATAGGTCGTAAATAATAAAAAAAGAATCTATCAATAATAGACTCTTAATTATCAAATGGCGGCCAATGTAGGGCTCGAACCTACGACCTATCGGTTAACAGCCATATAGTAAGTGCATAATTTAAAGGAATTACAAACAATTTGTATGCTACCTGTATGCTATGGTTATTGACAACACACAATTTTATACAAACTTTTTCCTATAGAATAGGAGAAGTTAATAATGAATAACTATTGTATAAACTTAAAGAAAAGAAAAAACAAACCATATTGTAAATTAATAAACAAAGAAATAACATTTTCCCTTTGTAGGGAATGCGATAATAAAGAATATAAAAAGTCCACTTCTAGCAAAAAAAGTCCGGCTACAAGTGGACAACAAAAATCAAATAACAATCAAATAAGAAAACATTCACAAACATTGGCAAAAAAACAACAAAAGCCAGCAAAAATGCAAAACAAATCAAATAAACTAGCTAGTCTAGAAAGAAATAGATATAGTGTATTTAGTGAAGATACTGAAAAATGCTACCTATGTGGCAGCACCTATAAACTAACTTGGCACGAAATATATTCGGGAAAGAATAGACAGAACTCTATGAAAAATGGTCTATGTCTAAGGTTATGTTTAAATTGCCACTCTAAAGAACAAGAAGATAGCCAATTTAACGATTATTGGCACAAGCAAGGACAATTATATTGGGAAGAAAATATTGGCTCTAGAGAAGAGTTTGTCAAGGTATTTAGAAGAAATTATATAAAATAGAATTGATAAAATATAAACAGCAGTTGTTAAAAAAGTAGTTGACTTTTTTACAATATGTTGTATAATAATATCAATTCAATTAATTTTGTATATACATTTATCATTTTTTTGTTGCAATTTATTTTTGCTTGTGATACAATTTAATTGTATAGTATTATAGATAAGGGTGCTTGTAACTTGTTAGCATATTATAAGTATAATTGACTATAATATAAAAGAGATGCATCTATTTGATCTTGTTAGATGTTTTCTCAGCCCAATTTGTATTAAAAAAGAGATATATTCTTTTCGGATTAGATGTATCTCCACGCATTTGTTTTTTCAAAATTGTGTTGCACCTAATTAATAGGTGCTATTTTTTTATGATAATTGACACAGATATAACTAGTAATAAAACTACCACTAGTATCAAAAACGTGAATATTAAGTATTCCATTCTTTGATGTTTTAAAATTATATGCTATCATCATATCACCTCCTCGACATATAAAGTTCGTGGAGGCTACACCTATAAGAAAATATCTCTGAATTAATTATATACTAATATAATAACGATGTCAATTGATTTTGTTCGTATTGTATTTATGAGTTATAGGTTAACTACTCTGTTAATATCTATAGCTTTTCTTTTTGGCATGCCATTGGTTTGAAACCATGCCCTTTTATTCTTCATGTTATATTTAATAATTAAAATATTATCTTTTCTTCTTGTTAATCTATAAATAATATCTTTATCACTTATTCTTTTTTCAACCATATTAACCCCTCATTTGGTTGGTTATTATAGCATAAAAAGAGCAAAAATGCAAATTGAGGCATTAAAAAAGAAGTAGACAGCTATTGCCTACTTCTCTTCAATACCCTACCTACTTTTTTATAGTATTCTTTATCTGGTGGTTGCATACTTCTGTTTAACTCTAAAAAAAGCTCATTTAATTCTAAATAAGCATTATGATCTATCTTTTCTAATTTATGTAGTAATTCGTGTGATTTTTGAATTAATAAAGCATAATTAGATATATTGTTTTCACCACCATAAACTCTCTTAAATATATGATGCCTTGTTAAAGGGCAATTCTTTGTTACTGCAAAGCCCATCCAATCTACCTTTTTTGTTCGGTAGATTTTTAACATAATTTTAACATCACTATTCATTATTCAATGACAATTTGGAACTTAGTAGCAGGTACACCCATTACTCCAGCATATCCATCTTGACCATTACCTTTTTCATTGTCGTATTGATAAGGATAGCCATTGACTTTGTACTTAGCCTTTTTGTAAGGTCTAATATCATTTGGAGTATAGTAGTAAACTTCTACAGCATCTATCACACTAATTCCATCTCCAGCAAAACCATTATTAAAATCATTTATATTATAACCAGTAACAAATGGCAACCAGCCTTTTCCTTTAAGATGTACTCTGTATCTAATAGATCCTTTATCTACCTTAATGGCAAGCCCAGTAATAGGACTGTTTTCATAACCTGCATAATCATCTAAATTCTTAACTTCTTGTAACCATTGATGTTTTTGAGTTCTTACTCTGTAGAAAGCATTTACTACACCTTTTACTGCACCATTAATCTTATTAGCCTCATCTGCAATGTATTGCATTTTGCTTCTTAAGTAATTTCCAGGACAAGTAGTACTAGTAAACATACTATGCCAAGTCAAATTTTTTCCTGGCACTAAAGTACCTAAATTGTTTCTTTTAGCAATATCTGCTACTAATTTGATTAGACTATTTAATGTTATATCATTAACATACCAAGAACTATCATTGTCTGATGTTTCAATTGTTACTGATTTACAGTTGCTATCCCAATTAGAATTAGTCCAAGCAGTATTTTCTTCATCAACATAATTAGCAATACTGCCATCATAACCTACACCATAGTGAGAACTACCATATCTACCTTTTGCTTGAAATATTCTACCACATTGTTCTGCAGTTAATCTTCCTGCCATATGATGGATAGTTATTGCCTCAATATTTCTTCCACTTCTACCTTTAGTATAATTACCTTCATCTGCAGGTACTACTACTTGTACTAAACTTGATTTACTCATCTACTTCATCCCCTTTACCATTACTTAGTTCTAATTTCATTTCTTCTGTTAATACTAATTCTTCGCTATTCATTACTATCACTATCCTTAACTTCTTTTGCTTTTCTTGTGAAAAAATATGTAAAAACTGCAGTACACAAATTAGTAAACAATAAGAATACTGTTTCGAATATGCTTTCTGATTTAAATACTGCTATAAATAGTAATATTACTAAAGCAGTAGCAAACAATACAGTTACATAACTTTTCACATCAGTTAATCCTTTTTTCATTAATTATCACCTCTTTCTAATAATTTATTACAAAACTTTTTTGTTTCAGAATTATAGCCTAATGCTAGATAACTATCGCAGCTTTCTAGTCTATCGTGCATTGGGATATCTTCATTCCAAATAGTATTTCTTAATGTTGACTTCTGAATGGTCTTTAAATTTTCATTAAATTTATAATACACTCCAAAAGCAGACCATAGAAATACGACTACAGCTATAATCCATCCTCCCCAAGTAATTGCCAATTTTACTTTTTTAGTTATTTTATCCATCTTTTTAATTCCTTTCTATTTTGTTTTTTATTTCCATCTTCCTATTGCTAATAAATTAACTTTAACATTTGTTCTAGTTTGAAAAGTTGCACTTTCTACTCCAATTAATGCAGGATTGCCTTCGTATTCAAATGCCCTTTTTTTTGTTGTTGTTCCTTCTTGACCAGCGACTATCAATTTAAAAGCATTAGTTAAAGTTAAAAAAACATCGGGTGGTTCAGAAAATTCGACTGGAAAATCAGGCATTGTTCCTAAATTTGAACGATAAATATTTCCATCTGTAACACTAGTTGTTACTTGATCACAAATTTTTGATTGTCTAACAATCATTGTTCCATCTGCCCATTTTACCCAATTTCCGTTTTCATTATTTCCACTGTTAACAATTACAGATTTATCCAATGTTCTTGCTTTACCATTACTATCTTTTACTGCCACATCATTAGCATTTATCTTTTTATTTAATCCAAATAAATTACTTAATACTTGCATAATTTTGCTTACTAACATATTAATCTCTCTATTTTATTTATAGCCAACAACCTTGTATATTTTTATATAACTTATTGTATATTTGTCATGTGTAGTCAAGTCTACCAAACCGCATTTTCTAATTGATACATTTCTATTATCTACATCAACAGTGGTCATCATTTGTTGTGCACTAGTGCCATCATAGATTCCTAATATCAGGTTTGCACTTTGTTGATACTCATAAAAAAGTTTTACACTGCTGTTTCCGAAATTACCATTTTTACCATAACCAAAAAATATTTCTAAATATTCATAGTTAGAAGCACTATCGTTTAATGTAAAATTGGCATTTGTTCCATCTGGATTGTCATACAAGGTACTTTTTTTTAGATAATTGTCAAGACTCATGCCTTTATTATTTGAATTTTTAATTGCTATATCTTCTGCAGATATTTTTGTATTATTTCCAAACAAATTTTTTAGTACTTTCATTAAAGTTCGCATTATTTAATCCTAATCCATATATAGCAAGTTATGTAAGGTTGCATATTATTATGAGGTTTATCTCCGCCAGCACTTTTATGACTATCGTCGGTATTCCAATTGCCATATACATAATAATTATAATAGTAAGGGCCTCCTCCACCATATGTCCCACCCCAGCCATCGTGCTTATGCTTAGGCATTTCTTCAATTGTTAATTTATGTGTCTTTTCTCCGCCTGTCTGTTTAACAGTTTTGAAGTCGTTATCATTTTCATCTACACACACCAAAGTTTTACCTTTTCCAAACAACTCCCAAGCACCACCAAATCTTACACTGGGATTTTCGTTTCTTGTAGTTAGAAATAAATCTCCAACTTCATAAAAAGCATTTGGATAGAACTTGTCTTTACCATCTGATAATGTACCACCTTTACAAGCCATAACTTGCTCCCATTGGAGTAAGTACTAAATAATACTCCCTCCAATCATGTTTAGAGAGATTGTTGTTTTTGTTAGTAAACAACCCCCCCCCTCATTAACCTATGGTTTACTTTTTTCATTTTATCAAATCCTTTCTTTTATTCATCCCATGTTTCCTCTGCTGTGAAGTAAAGAACTGGGTAATCATTCAGATTAAGTTTTCCATACACATCAACACCATCTTCACCAATAGCAATGGTTTCTTGTCCTTTTGGTAAAGTTATAATCTCTGCGTCAGAAGAACCTACTATTAAGAACTTATCCTCTAGAATGACTTTAAATTGATATTCTTCATTATAATCAAATGAGGTGCCAAGTGATAAGTTAGTAATTTTAAATGTGTTATTTGTAATCGTTGGAGTTATACTACCACCATCAGTCCAATCAGTAGTTCCCGATTTTCTATATTTAAAACTACCGCTTAATGAATTAGCCTTAGTATCTGTAAATGAACCATTAAAGTATGCTCCATTACAATCTAAGTAAGCCTCATTAGATGTTCCCTCTGGTCTAGTAATTGAAATAGTATTTATGTGTAACTTGATGTAATCAATCATATCTAAAGTTACATCTGCTGAATTAGAATAATTTCTACTATCAGTTGCAGATACACTTACTTTATTAGAGCCTATAGTATCAAAAGTATTTTCTTGCAAATTAGAAGCTTGTCCATCATTCAAATTAATTGAATAATTTTCAATTGTGGCACTTTTTTTAGCAGTAGCACTGATTGTTACTTTTGGTTTAGATATATATTTAACAAACTTAGTGTTACTACCAGTTATAGTAGTTACATTTGTATTTGTATCAATAACTGTTGCTGATACACTAGGCTTACATGTGCTTTCTTTAGCATATAAATTGAATGTTGTAGATTGTGTATCACCTATTTGTGTGTTTCCATTGTATGTAGTACAATAAATAGTTCCCTTTATTTCTCTAACATTTGGTATCAAAGCATATATTTCATCTTCTATTTCACTAGTTTTAAATTGCACAGTTGTCTCACTAGTTTTAGTAACAATAGTGCCGGTTAGAGTACCTATCTTATAAGTTAAAGTATTAGTAAATGAAGAAGATTTTTTATCAATACTAATTACTGCATTATCACCTATATAAGGACTACTACAAGCAACTCCACTTGCTCTAGGTATTTGTGGCAAATCAGCACTAGCACTCGCAGTACCGCTCCAACCCCAGTTAGGAAAGTTGATTGAAGCATTTCCGGTTACACTTGCTTTTCCTTCATTATTGTGATATACCCAGCCACTAGTAGTTACACTTACCGATTCTCCAGTAGTAGGTCTTGTACAACTTGCTCCTTGATAACTTGCTCCTGTACCACTTACACCAATTGTACCTTGATCATCTTGAATATAAGTTCTATCATAATAACTTCTTGCTTGATAATAGACATAAGTTCTATTATTTGCTATATCTTGTTCAGAATATCTAGCATATAATCTTACATATAAATTACCACCACTGCTACCTATATACTTTTGACCTAAATATTGCCAACTTGTTGTTAATGTTGCCATTTGTTACACCTCCAAATCTTCCAAATCTTCAATCAATTCTTTTAAATGGAAGATTTTTGTTACTTTTTTATTGTTTTTAGTAGATTTAACAAACTTTAAATATCCTATTTGAGCTGTTCCAGTAACAATTAATTTATCTATACCAGAGCCCTTATTATTGAAGATTGCATTTAATTTCGCATAGTTATATACCTTTATACCACGGTTATCAAGCAATGAATTGTTTGCATCACTAGATGTACCTACAGATAAACCTTTAGTGCTAAAACTAAAATTCATATCAGTAATCTTGCCTTCAAGTGTTTGAATAGTACCATTTTGAGTATCTAATGTTTTTTGTACATTTTTCATAGATATATCAAAATTGTTTACTGTTTGGGTAACCTCTGATTGTTGTTCTTGCAAAATACCTATGCTTCTACCTTGTTCATCAACAAGTAAAGTTGTATTTGTCATAGTAGTATCTAACTTATCAACATTATTTTTTATCTCGGTAACAGTTCCGCTTAATATAGTAAGATTTTCTCCCACCTGATTTGCTTTAGTATCATCAGTATATTTAGTAGCAATTATCCAGTCATTTTCTTCAAATATTTCATTCTTTGATTTAGTGGTTTGGCATCTATATAATTCTTCATCTTTAATCCATAAATCTCCGCAATCATAAGGTGTTGTTGGCTCAACCACAAAAACTCTTCTCTTACTATCAGCGGTATCTTTAGCACTATTTGCTATTGCAAGAGCTTGAGTAACATCATTATCGGTAATTTTTATCCAACTATAAACATCATTATCAAGTGAGTATCTATAGGCGTAACCAGTATCTTTATCATAATAAAGGTCTCCTAAGTGATTATTTTTTTCATTATCGGTAGTCCAATATTTAGCAGGTTCATTACTATCAGTAGGAACTCCAGAATAAAACCAGGTAGTAATGTTTCCATCTACCTGGTCTTGAAGTTCTTTTAAGCTCTTTCCTGTTGCAATCACAAAGTTATTTAACTCATTTTCTACTTTATTAAGTCCGTTTTTTTGTAATTCATAGTTTTCTTTTAATGTCAAAATATCATTGAGGTTATACTTTCTTTCTAAGTCTTCTGGTGTTCGTAACTTATTTATATCTCTTTTATTTATCATTTTGTATACACCCTACCATTTCTTACTTTGAATCCTAGTTCTTCTAACTCTTTGGTCTTCTCTTCAACAGATATGTTTTTAGAGTTGATAGTATTAATTATATCCTTATCATAACTAGTAAATCCGATAGTCTTTAGTATTACTTTTTTATCGTAGGAAGAACAATCAATATTATTGACATATTTAACTATTTGGTTGTCGTATTGCTTAAAACTACTATATTCCATTTTAATAAGCATTGCTTTTTGAGGAATACTAAGATTTAAACTATTAATATACTTAATCACTTTATTTTTTCTAGAATTAGGTACAGTCTTGCCATTTGTATAATAATCACTCTCAAATGTTTCAGAATTAAACTTTATGTATTCTTTAATTGGTATGTTTGATTGTACCAAAGCATTTAAAACTTTATCACTTGAATAATAATTACCATATAAATATGCTAATTGTTCATTAGTCAAATCACTATCTATCAAGAATTTAGTTATACTAGCCTTTTTGGTATCTTTATCAGTATTATCAATACTTTCTTTAAATGTATAATAATCTCCTATATCTCCTATTTCAGAATATTCATATGCTTTTTGATACTTATCAGAAAGTTCTAATCCTAATACATCCTTTTTAGCAATGTTATAAGAATAATTAACTATATCTTTAACAACTTCTGCCTTATCTAAATCTGACATATTTGAATAAGATGCATTATTCAGTAATTTTTTAATACTATCTTCTATTATTTTGCCAGATGCTTTTTGATATTCTGCTTTTTCTTTACTTGTTAATTTTTCTCCATTTCCCTTAGCATTGTAAGATACTACTCTAGGCATAACATCTGTCTCCCCAGTTTCTTTGTACAGCCTATATATTTCCTCAGCAGATTCACTTATATTTTCTGTGCTAACATTGGCAGGATTTAAAAATACATTAAAGATATTATTCTTTCCACCATATTTTTGTATTTCTCTGCCCATAGTATCTACTGTGGGATTTAAAGTTTTACTTACAAAAGGTATTTTTGCTTTTATACTATTAGTAGCAGTTTTCAATGGTTTACCATATTCAAATGAAGTTCTTTGAGTACCATCTACTAAATCTGCTATTTGCTTAGAAAAAGTAGGAACTGCTCTGGCTGGCAATTCTAGTACTTCTTTAATAATACCATGTGCAACACCATCATTATCATTAAGAACATCATTTATACTTTGCAAAAAAGACTGTTCTAAAAGAATACTTCCTCCAGTATCAAGAGAATCAATTATTAAACTTAACAATTCTTTATCATCTTTGTTTTGATATTTCTTATTAACTATATTTGCAGTTATTGATAATGGAGCAGCCAAAGGTTGAGCCCAATCATAAGTAAATGATTTACCACCAATTTTAATTGAATAAGAATTAATTCCTAAAGTATTTTTTAAGAAATTGGCAGTATCTTTATCATCATCGCTATCACCACTTGTTATTCCAGCCTTCGCAAGTGCAATACCAAGTATATATAACATAGTACCAGCAGTAGCCTTTCCTAAACTTTGAACAAATTCATGTTGCATAGTGGCAGTATACTGTCCATTTGTAAGCGACTTTTTTAAATTAATACCTTTATTTATAGTGCTAACTAAACCGGCAGGTGAATAATCAACAATTGCCTTTGTTAAATTAGCGGGTGTTTTGGCGAATGGTATCAATACATCACCAAGACCATATCCTCTAAAACATACCAATTTATTTAGTCCTGCTCTAGCATTCAATACGAACCTAGTATAGTTATTATTATCATTCCAGGTTCTAGATAAAGCCTCCTGGTGTGCTATATCTATCATTTCTTGTGTAATTTCAGTAGTGTTGTTTAGTACTAATTGGTTTTGCAATGAGTTTTCAAAAGCAGCCTCACTAAATACTCTATCACCAACATCCATAACATAATTTAATAAAGACTCTGTTCTATTTAGAGTCTTTCCCATCAAATTCTTTTCACTAAATGATTTACCATCTGATATTTCAAATCTATTGCCTTCCATATCTTTGGTATTGATTCCTTTTTTATAGTCATTAGTAGCCTCATAGGCTCCTTTTTTAATACCTTTAAGCATTGCTTTTACATTAGTAGTACCGGTTGTTCTTACACCAGTTTTCTTAGCGATTAACTTGTCAGCATAACTAGAAAATAAATCACTGAAAGAATTAACTGGCATTATCAAAGCATTACCAGCAACATTTCTTACTTGAGTCTTAGGATTAAACAACATAGATATTCTCATCCAAGATCTAATTTTTGCACCTTTCTCAGGTGGTAGTTTATCAGTCATTAATTTTTGTATTTCTGCAAGTTTAACTCTCTTATCATAGCCATCTTCCATATTTTGCACTTCTTGCATTGTATCCATAATAAACTTTACTTCATTAGGCTTTAAGTCAAAGTCTTCTCTATATTTATCTATCCATTCTTTAGATTTATTTTTTATCATTCTATCATATGCTTCAGATAGTTCACTTTGAGCATATTTAACCATACCTTCAGGTGTCATTCTTTCCATAATATTAAATGCCTGTACTGTTTGACCAGCAGTTGTTCCTATTTCTCTCATTTTTTTAGCAACTACTACCATTCCATCGTAATCACCATTATCAGCATATTGTTTCATCAAAATCCAACCTTCTGCTACATCTGTAGCATTGGCATTTTTGCTTTCTTGATTTGCCCATCTTAATGCTTCTGAACTACCACCATCATTTATTCTTTTAAATGCTTTTTCTAAACTTTCTTTGTTAGTTACTTTATCATAATATCTAACATCTTCTTTTGAAAGTATTTCGGCTTTTTGTTCTGCATTTAACATGTTCACTTTATCTTTAATGTTTTTAGCAAAATGGCTATTGCCATCATTAACTATATTTACACTTCCTCTTTTAGGTAATATTGGTGTAGTGTTGGCATCTTCTTTAGTTAATCTTGATATTTCATTTGGATTTAAAATCTTGCTCTTTTTAGAACTACTTTCTATATCTTCACTAACAGGTAACTTAATATCGGACATTTTAGTTTTTGTTCCCGATGATGGAAAGTTTTCTTTTAGATAATCATTCCACTCTTTATAAAAAGAACTATTTTCTAGTTCTTGTCCTTTGGTATTTCTTCCCAATTTTCCTCTGCTATAAATATTTTCAGATACATTTTGTGAAGAAATTGTATTATTTTCTTGAGCATCTTGTTCAACCTCATTTAAAGAATACCATTTGTTTTTGTTTTTGTCAATTATATTATCAGTTAATGAAGATATAGGTGGTGTTTTGAGTCTAGTTTCGTAGTTCATTTTTCTTCTATTTGATGTATCTCTTGCTTCTTTTTCACCAAAGTTATTTTGATAATTTTCAAATCCAATAGCAGAAGTAGTTCCTTGTGTAAACTTTTCAATTTTTTGTATTCTATGTTGAATCTCGTGTATTAATGTATCTAATACTGCTTCATTTCCCTTAGATATTAATTCATTATTCAATGATATAGTATTTGTTATATTATTAATTCTACCTTTTTTTATGTATTTTTTTCCATTTTCATCAGTTCTTATGCCAAAATCAGTAAATTTAACTTTATTATTTTTTAAATTAGGATACATTTCATATAAATCATTATGGTCTAATATTTCCTTCAATTGATATGTATTATTTTTTTCTAATTTCTTAATAATTTTGGCCTCGTCATCACTAAGCTCAAATTTCCAATCACCTTTGCTGTCTTGAAACCATCCAGTCCTTCTACGAATTTGCTCATTTTCAATATTATTTTTCTTATATATTAATGCTTTATTATAATTGTCATTTAAAAATTGATTATAACTATCATTTTTTATAGCATTTCTAGCACCTTTTATTCCTGTCATCATATATTCAGTTTTCTTAAGGTTACTCTTATTACTATAATAAGCATCTTCCCACATAGTTTTTAACTTTTCAACAAAACTTACATACTCATTAGCACCAGTACCCTTAATTTTTTCTGCTAATTTTCTAATATTATTTAGTATTTTCTTAAATATATTAGGCTTCTTTTCTACTACTGACTGAATAAACTCTCTATTACCGAATAGTTCTCCGCATACATCTGCTACGACTTCATCTGATACATCATTAGTTTTATATCTTTCTTTTAGTGATTCTAATGATTTTTCAAACTCAGGATCTTGTTTAACATAATCAAGTATTAATTCCTTCATTTCTTTTGTTGCTATGTCATGAGTTATTTCATGAACAACCAAAAATTCAACATAATTATCAGCATTAGGATTTAATTCAATTATAGTTTTACCATTTTCTTTTGTAATTAATCCATTAACAGGTACACCTTGTTCATTAGTTATATTAGGATTAAATCTTATTATATAATTTCTATCTTTTATTATATTCTCTAGCAACTTAATAGTATTGTTCGATCTAGCAGTATTGTTTAAATACATACTTGCAGTCCTTCTTAATTCATTTATATTTGCATTAGAACTTTTAACATATTGATAATTGCCTATTGGAATACTATAATTAGCATTATTAACACTAGTCACATCTACACTTCTTAGTTTTTGAAGAGCATTTCCAATTGAAGCATATTGTTGTCTAGTTAAATCTTTAGTTGTAGTAAAACTCATGTCTGGTCTTACTTCGCTTACATAATTCATAGCAGCAGGCACTTTTATACCAACTTCATTTAACATTGTTTTAATGTAACTGCCTTTATAACTTTCAATACTAGGATCTCCTAATTTAAAGCCTTTAATATCATTTAATATTTCAGGGTTTATTTTAGCCATATCAACCTTTATATCACTAGTAGGTATATTTATATTAGAACTATTAAAATCGTTCACAGTTGGCAAAATAACCTTATCAGAGTTATTAACATTACTTTGTTGATTATATACTGGCAAATTAAGGCCACTTTGTCTTGATTTTTCTTGATTAACTATATCTTGTACTGTTGGTAAGTTTGCCTCTTCTTTTATGGAAGTACTTGTGTCAGTATTTTGATTTTGAATAGCACTTAATTGATTCTTAAGTTCGTTCAATTCTATTTCTTGTTCATTAGTCAATTTATTTTGTTCTTTTAATGTTTCATATTCACTAATTTGTGAAGTTATCGTATCTACATTAGTATTAACATTTGAATTATTATTAATATTACTATTAATATTAGAAATAATTGTGTCTATTTTATTAATGGTTTCTTTGTTTGTAGTATTTTTCTTTGTTTCTTCTAACTCTCCTTTAAATGTTTTATATAGATTTACATCTTTATTCTCTACATTTGTATCTTTGCCAGTAGCAGTACCTATAATTCCACCTGTAACACCACCTATAGCAGCAGAATATAAAGCATCAGAAAGTACATCACCATCTAAGAAAACAGAAGCATAATCTTTAATATTAGTATTTTTATCTAAAATAAGCAATTTACTAATATTATCTAAATATTCTTGAACAAATTCTTCAGTAGCCTCACTGCCCGCATTTGCTAAAATATTTGCAATTTTAGGCTTCTTTGTTATATTAGTAAATGTTTCTTTTAGTAATTTTTCATATTCACTAGTCTTGCCTCCAGTCAATCCTTTAGTTGCACTACCGAGCATCTTACCAACACCATATTCAAGTCCAACATTAACCAAACCATACATTGTAGCACTACTAGTATCATAACCATCTGAAACCGCTTGATTGGTGCTATCCAAAAACATTTTTCCAAAATACATAGTAGAACCAACACCAGGTAAAGCTTGATTAATCAATGTTGATCCTGCTATTTTACCACTTTCATATAAAACATCACCAACAAATCTACCTATACCAGTTTTATAATTTTCTTTAACCTTTTGGTGTTTCATTTGATTAAATGTAGGTAAATATTCTAAGTCACCATTTTCATTTTTTATTAATCCACCATTATAATCAAAAAGACTTCCTATACCGCCCGCAAGTCTTCCTATAGATTTATCATACCAGCCAATATCATCTTCTGCAATTCTTTGTTTATCGTAATTATATTTAGCATAGCCGACTTCATTTGATTGTTCTTCTAATTGTTTCATCTGATTTTTATATTCATTTGATTTTTTTATTTCTTGATACTTATTTTCTATGCTTTTATTTTGCCCCAATTTATCTTGACCAACAGTTACTTCAAATTTTTTGTTTTTAGTAATTTCAGTCTGTTCTTGAATAGGTAAAATGTTTCTTTGTGTTGAAAAAGGAGTTACTGTAGTTTGAACTCCCTTTTCATAAATGTTTTTTTGTATATCTTTTTGAATATTATTTCTTTTTGATAATTGATCATTATATTCTTGTTTATAATATGAACTATTCAATTCTAGTCTATCTCTTATACTAGAATTGCTTTTTGATTTCCCAAGTAATCTCTCTCGAATACTACTCATATAATCACCACCTTATAGGCCAAACCAAGTTAATATTTTATCTGCATCTTTTTTAGTAATAGATTTATTTTTTAAACCTGCAGATATTTGTCTTTCTAATTCAGATTCAGAAATACCATTTTTTATAGTATTAGAAGTAAATATATTAGAATTAGACCAGTTATTAGCTTTTTTGCTAGATAATGCTGGACAACTATTATATTTACTCTTTATTAAATTGTTATTTGATGACGAACTACTAGAAGAACTACTATTGTCACCATCATTAAGGCTTCCACCATCCGACAAAGAACTTCCACCACTGCTATAACTAGCATTTATGCTAGCCCACTTTTGAGCATTAGCAATAGCATCTTGTTCTCTTTGGTATGCCATTTGTTGTTCCCATCTTTGTTGTTCTAATCTTTGTTGTTCCCTTTGATAAGCCATATTCTCATTGTATTGTCTAATTTTCTCAGCAGTTTCATTTTCATAATTAATTTGACTTTCAACATCCTTATATCTGTTGTAATAATTATTATTAATCGTATTATTCCAATTCAATCTATTATTTTCCTGATCTGATTTATAATTGAATCCCTCTAATGCAATATTTAATTTATCTTGTAATGCTTTTAAAGCATTTTGGGCTAGTGTTTCATCGTTAGATAATTGTGCTTGTCTAATTGCATTATCAAACTCTATTCCAGCATCTTGCATACTCTTTCTTGCAGTACCAAGTCTATTTTGATAAGTATTATACATATCAACTTTTGAGCTTTCAGCATAACCACTATTAGATAATCCATTATTTACAACATTTTCTCTACTAACACCATATTTATCAACTTCTTTTTGATAATCAATATAAGATGCTTTAGCTTCATTTTGATATGCTTGTTCAGATTTTTTTCTTTGTTGTTCGATTAAATCTTTCTGATATTCAAGATTTTTATTTGCTACATCTTTTTGAGTGTTCTCCCATCTATCAACCATATCTTGTTGTTCTTTAGTAAAGTTATTTCTTTCATTTATTAAATTATCATAAGTTTCATTATATTTATTTAATTCACTTTGTTTTTCATTTTCGACATCTTTGAATCTTTTGTCATCATAATTAACATCATAAATTGCCATATTTTATCACCTCTTTACATATCCACCTACAAATGATTCTAATGTATAATTATTTAAGCCAAATGGTTTAGTAGAACTGAATTTCATTTGTAATCGTTTCCATTTTTTCTTTTTAATTCTATAAACTATGTATCCCTTAACATTGTCATAAGTATTAACCTCTTCAAAGTCGTTATTATCTGTTTTGACCTCTATTTTTATACTTTCACCTTTTACCTCAGCAGTACCGCCTCTTTTATTAGTTGTTTTTTGATATTCTGGATATTTGAAATCATCATGCTTAGTAGTCCAATAAGAACTTATTTCGCCATTAGTTTTGGTTAACTTATAAATCTTATTGTTACCACATAAATAAAGCACTCCATTTTTAACTGAAGTGCAAGTAATATTGCAAGATAACTCCCAATAATACCATTCATATTCAACATTTATATTTTGGTATTTTTGTCTACTATCTGCTAAATAAATTTTGTTATCTATAATTACTAAAAGATAGCCCTCCCATTCTTCTAACATCATATTTTTATAATTTGATTCTTTTAGTAATTTACCATCAACCATACTAGATCTATGTGCTAGTAATTGCTCTGAAGTAATATTTCCACTAATTGCTTCCATACCTCTATCAGAAAAGAAAACTATATCATCATTAAAGTTAATTCCAGTAGAGACACAACCAGTACTGATACTTGAATGTGCTGATGGATATATTTTTCCATATGTGCTATCAACAACTGGATTATGATAAAAGACTGTAGTGTTTGCTTGTGATGGCTCTTTTAACACCCATAGAGCATTATTACTAGGTATCAGTACCTTTACCTTTGCTAAATCCATTCCCTCGTTGTAATAATCTAAATCACTAATATATCTAGGATCTTCCAATGAACTATGGAAAATAGCATTAGGATAATCTTGATTTCCACTAAAAAATACTCTGTTATCAAATACTGCTAGCATAGTACATTTGTTAATTCTATCTCTATATCCTTGAACAGTCTTTCTGAATAATATTTCAACATTGTGTTGACCATCAGTAGTAGGTTTAGCAGGAGCAGTATTAAAAGTAATACTTCCTTCTGTAACATTTACTGTTAAGTCTTTGCCTTGAACATAAGTAAGTGTGTCTAGTCCTATAGTTACTTTAGCAGTTACCACATAATCACTATCTATGTTTTCGGTATCTAGTTTAAACTTTGTCGTTACACCATCACCTATTCTTAGATTCTTTCTAAGTCCAGTAAGCAAATTTACATCTTGATATGTTGTTCCCTCCCCAGTAGGATCTCCTATTGTTGTAGTTGGTATAGTACCTTCTACTTCTTTTATTTTAGTTCCATTGTATTCAAGATAATTTAAACCATCTTTTATATAAAATATATTATTAAATATAAAAGCCTGACTTCTAATCAAGTTCATACCACTAAATATTTCAGTACCATTATCATAAAGTTTAGTTCCTGAATGGACTATTTTATGGGTAGTATTGCCTATATCATAAAAAAAGAGACCTAATATGGTATTATTGTATTCTTCTACTAATTCCATATCAGGTCTTGTTTCTATTCCAGCACTATTATTTTTGTAATTTTTCCACATATTTAAGCTATCAGGACTTCTAGATAAATTAGTATCACTATTACTGAAATCAACACCTGCAAAGTTATCTACTTTTCTAGTAACTAATGCTCCACTAGGAACACCGCCAGAACTACTATAAGAACTCATAAGTATCATCTCCTTCTAGATAAATACTACCAGTATGAAATCTTGGATCTAATCTTTGTAACATTTGTTCATACCTATTTGAATAAACTTGTCCATAACTAGCTGATATATCAGATTTAAGTAAATCGCCAGCTACACCATAAGGCATTATTTCAAGTACATCTGTTGATAAATCAAAAGTAAACTCACTATCTTTTGTATCAGCAGTTATTTGTTTAGGATACTTGTAATAATATATTTTAGCAACACCATCACCATAGAAATTAATAGTATTACCTATAATATCATTTTCGACTCCCCTAACAATGTTAATTTGAAATAAATCCTTTGCTATCTCAGAAAAGTCAATCTCATCACCTTTAGTTACTTCTAATTCTTCTTTAGCAGGTATTTTTTTTATTCTGGCAAGTTCATTTTGAATCTGATTTATAACATCATTTATTTTATTTGCTATATCAGGATCATCAGTTAATAAGGCACTTTTATCATTTATTTCCTCAATCAGTCTCAATACTTTTTTCTTCATTTCTAGTAATGTCATACTATCACCTATCCTTTTGGATTAATATCTGTATTATCTTTGTATATTTCTTTAATTTCTTTAATTTCTTTTTCCAAGTCCTTTAGTTTATAAACAGGTACATTAGGAATAATATAACCATCTGTCTCGCTCCAAATTAAAATCGTTCCTTCTGGTATTATTTGAGTTAATTTACTATACTCTATACTCTTTATTCCATCATATTCATTTTCTTTATTAATCTCAGTGGTTAATATTAAATCTTTTAAAGTTTGATGCACTGTTTTATCATCTGTATATTCATCGAACTCAGTTTCCTTAGTTATAGTTCTTCCGTAATATTGTCTTAAACTCGGCTTTATTGTAAATAATTCGTTGTTCATTATTTTTCCTCCTAATTGGTTGCCATACCTAGATTCGAACTAGGGAATGTTGCAGTCAAAGTGCAATGTGTTACCACTTCACCATATGGCAATGAAAAGAGGATTGCTCCTCTTATTTTACATCTCAGTTTTCATTATATAGATTTCTTTAGGGTTAACAATTTTAGCACCGAATACATATAATCCTTTTAATGCATCTTGGAAAGCTTTTTCTGGTCTATATGCTTCTACCTTTTCAATTTGTTCAGCGAAAGCAATAGCTTTTCCTGTTCTTAAGATGTTATAAGTTACATCATCAGTAGTAGAAGCAGCAGCCTTTTTACCAGTAGGTAATAGATTTTCAATGCAAACAAAAGCATTGTTAATCTTACCAACAGCACCTTTCTTGATTATTTCAGGATTATTTGTAGATAGTTCGGTTAAAGATTGTCTATAAGTAGTAAAGACTTTTGGAGATACTTCAAGATATAATGATTCTGATACTGGAACATTATTCTCATATAATTTAGTAAATCCTGCTTCAACACTAGCCATAGCATTACTTGCAGTTAATGCAATAACTGATGAACTTTGTGCTAAAGCATCTGATGTAGCCTCTGTTGCAGTTTTTACAATAGAAGCAACATATTTATCTCCTTCTTCTTTTAATCCGATAGCAGATTGTCTTGAAGCTTCTTCCATTAAACCAGGAACTGATTGTGCTTTATCAATATCTTCAACCTCAAAATTAAAGTATCTGTATTGATTAAGTTGCAATAGTTGACTAGAATCAGTTAAACCTTCAAGTTCTATTTCTGTACCTTTAACATAATTCTTTATAGTAGGTCTAGAAACACTTAAAATCTTTACTTCTTTAGCATTCTTGCTATCCTTTTCATATTTGAAATCACAATGGTTTCTTAGAGATGTAATGGTATCCAATGCTTTTAAAATCGATTTACTCCAAATCGTTTGTTGGAAATTAGTTACAGCCATTTTAACACATCCTTTCTATATAGATAGAAATTATTTTTGAGTCATAGTCATAGATCTACGAACTGCTTCCCATATTTTAGGATTGTCAAGTTCTTCATCAGTTAATTTTCTTATTTCATCTTCTGTATAATAATCCTTAACCTTATCTTGAGCCATTGACTTCATACTTCCTATCTTTTCAACCGTTGGCTTAACAGGTTGATTTATTTTTGTATACATTTCATATACTGTTTTAATAGGTGTATTTGAATTAAATTGACTAGCAAAAGATTTAAAATTATCATCTTTTAACACATCATCTTTCACACCCAATTCTGCTAACTCTTTAACTTGTTTTTGATGAGTTAGTTCATCTGCAAGAGTATTAAATATAACTTTCTCTCTAGGTGTCATTTTATCAACACCAATAGTGGCTAGTCTATTTGCCTCTTCTTGCATTTCTTCAAATCCTAAATCAATGATTTTAGAAGCCTCTGCTTTACCTAAAATCTTTTCATCTTCTTCAGAATATTTAGGTTTTGAATAAGCAGGTATATCAATTCCTTGTTCTTTATAGAATTCTCTCATTCTTTGATTAGATTCAGAGATATCTTTAGTTCCAAGGCCTGCCTTTAATATACTGTCAGTTTCTTCATATTTGGCTAATTTATCAGAATATTGCTTTTCCATCTTCCTTTTTTCTCTTTCGATTTTCTTTGGAAGTAAAGTATTTAATCTATCATTAACCATCTTTTCTACTTCTTCTGCAGTATAAGTTTTAACTTCTTGTTTTTCTTCCTCTTGAGAAGTGGTATCAGTTAATTCTATACCTTCCTCATTTTCTTCTACTGATTGAGCTTCAGTATTTTCAGTTACATCTGTAACAGGTGTTTGAACATCATATTCTTCGTTCATTTTCTTTCCTCCTATTTTTTTAAGTGTTTGACTTCACTATTCCATCTTCTTTTAAAGTCTTACAATGCTTGGACTATTAAAAAGCAATAACTATCTAGTAACCATTGCTTGATTAATTAATTGATTTCCATATTGCCCTATACCTGTTATATCTTGCTGATTAGCAATAAAGTTATTGGCTTGCATTTTTAATTGCTGAGCCTGTGTTTGAATATCTGCTATTCTTTGCTGAGATTCTTTCATTTTCTTTATTGCCTCTTCTAACTTAGATTTAGGCATTGAGCTATCATCATCTAGTAGACTTACATATACTTCTAGTTCTGCTAGTTTTTCAGCAGTAAAGTATCCTGCCTTTAACATATTTTCTAACGATAACTCTTGTGCATATTTATCATAAGGACTCTTAGGTGTAATGTCTATCTTTACATTTGCTTGTAGTTCTTGCAATACACTATAAGGTACCTTAACTGGTCTGGAACTTACTTCGCCAGTAGTCGGATTAGATTCTTCATAGTCTATTACTAAACCATCTGTAGCATATGTTTTCCACATATCTAACCATATTCTTGCCAATCCTTCTAAAGTTGCTTTTAATGATATTGTTTGTTCGGTTACAGGCATTTGCGAGGCTCTTTGAACTGCAAGTATTGCTTTGCCACTCGCACTTTCTGGATTAACATCACCAGTAGCTATATCTCCAGCACCTGCTAATTCTCTAGTAGTAGATATTAATTCATTCATTACCTTTTCGACATCTGCACTCATCTGTGCTGGTTGAAGAACTCCAATTGCTTTTTTAACATCATCTACAGTTTGGCCATTAACTTTAATAGTACCTCCGACTTTGTCTATTGCATTAGGGTTTTGAACTTTAGATACATCAACAATCTTTTGTGGATAAGCAGTAGTTTTGGCAGATATTAATCTTCTCATTATGGTTTTGTTAATCTCTAACTGATTAGGTATTAAATATCTAACCTCGCCTTCTCCTCTAGCATATCCCTCTTTTTCTTCCCAAAGCATATGCTCTAACGGATAAAGGGTTAGTCCAGTGTCCTTGTCTTCTCTAATATCACAATATCTTGTTGCTTGACTAAAATGGACTGTACCATTTTCTTTATATAGCTTAGTGATGATAGTCACCATATCATCTTTTTCTTCTCTGGAATCTTCTCCAGCCTCTTCAAAAGTATCATTATCACCAACTATATACTTTAATTTGTCCTCTGATATTTTTGATAATTTAGCCATTTCAATAGTATTAATAACTGGTTTTCTATGTTTGATTAAAATATATGGTTGGTTTTGTATGTCCGAATCATTTTCATTGCCATAATACACATCGTTTTTTGACAATATTTCAACTATTGGCAAATTTGTTTCTTCATCATAATCTACATAAATAGGACATTCATCATTAATAGCAGAATGTTTACTTATGGCTCTGGTCTTATAGTCCATATTGTTTTTTTCCCATGTTTTAGCAGCTAATTTATTAAGAAGTTCGCAAGTTTTATTTGCTACTTCTTTAAACTCTTTATTCTCAAAGTTTTCTGCACTATATACAGCCATAAACTCATTCTCGTTTATAACACATATTTTATATTTAACTATAGGTTTAATTATATTTAACTGGATAGGCTCTATTCCACTAATTTTTAACCCAGCCCACTGATTGCCATTGTACATTCTATAATTCTTATCAGTATCTGAATATAGATTCTTTAGTCGATTATAGTTTCTACCTTTTTCATATAATTCCCATATATCAGTTTCTTTTAATTCATTTAAATCCATCTTGACACCTCCTAACTAGGTATATCTTTCTGTCCTAGTCCTGTTCCATCATAGTTATCAATATTAGCCATCATAGTATCATAGGCATCTTGTTTCTTCTTTTGTTCAAAAGTTTCTATTTCATTTCTAACTATCTTAACAGGATTAATTTCTGGTATTTTTATTTCTTCGTTGTTCTTTAACTTTTGACCATTTTTAAGTCCTAAAGTATAAGCTAAAATTATAAAAACACCAAATAAAAAAAGTAATGCTATTGTTTCCATTACTTATCACCTTTTTTTGTTTTCTTTTTAGGTTTAGTTTCTTCTAATACTTCCTCTATCGCTTCAGTTATTATCTTATTAGTTTCTTTCTCTCCAATTAATTCATTGCAAGTTTCTCTTAACTTTCTTAACATTTTCTTTTTCATTATACAATCACTATCTCCTCTCCATAATCAGCCTCTAGTGGCTCTTCTGACTTGAAATTGAATGCTTGGCTTACTTCTATCGGCTCAACATCAAATATTACTTGTGCCCTTGAATAATAGGCTATAGCAAGCCCCATAACCAAATCATCATGGGCTCCTTGTTGTGCTTCTGGCCTTCCCTTTTCATTTCTGACAAAAGTTAGCATCTCTTCAAGTGTTAATTTATCATTTATTAGTTCAACAGATTCACGAACTATTTTAACTAGTTCTGCTATTATAACAGGTCTTGTTAATGAAGTGGTCTTAAAACCATAAGACTTGTCCATTATACCTGTATATCTATCTTCTTTCTCCCTTACGAACATATTAGAATAACCTAACCTTACTAGTTCTTTATTAGGAAAACTGCTAAAGTTACTTTCAATGCACATAAGAGCAGGTGTTACTACACCAGTTTTTAAGTTTTTATTAACATAATACCAACCTAAACAATACATTTGCCTTACATATAGATCCTCATCCATTTGATGTCTTAGCCTTGCAACTTGTTTGCCAGTCTTTGCATTAAGTACATGTCCAGTAAACCAGTCAGAGCCATCACCAGCGGTATCACCACCTATGCAATATTTGTATATGTTAGGCAATTCATATAGTTCTATATAACCATTTTCATCATTTACCCATTTTACATCAGTAATCTTCTTTCCAGCAGGCATTGTATCATCATATTTATATTCAAAATAACCAGTCTTGATAGGTCTAGTTATTTCTTGCAATCTTCTGCTTACTGCTCTCGCATCAAACACAGTCTTTCCTAGAACACCCCATTGACCTAAGCAGTACACATTATAATAATACTCATCAGTATACTTATAACTTTCTAGTAGCTTCTTATAATCTTCATCTAAGAACTTATTATCCTTATATGTTGTATGTACTATAGTTAAATTATCTCTTGGTACATCAAAGAACTTCTTTTTTAGCCAATGATTAATATCAATCGGATTAAAAGATATAACTATTTGCTTTTTAGTTCCTTTACCTCTTAATCTGACATCTAATTGATTGAAATCACTTTCTAGTATTTCAGAAGCTTCTTCTATCCAGATATCAGTAAGTTCACCTTTGCTAAAAGTAACTGATTTTAACTTTTCAACATCATCTAGTCCGCTGAATATTATCTCATTACCATTAAGTAAACACTTTATTCTTAGATCACTTTCATTTATTTTAAAGTGCATACCTAAATGCCATTTATTAATAACTTGCTTGAACAAAGCAAATGTACTATCTCTATTACTCTTACCAGTAGCACGAACTGTTAATAAGTTCATTAATTTTGAATTAAGTATTTTATATATGTATCTTTCAACAATGAAGAAGGACTTACCACTACCAGCACCACCATAAAATATCAAATATCTATCTGTGTTGCCAAGATATGGTATATATACATCATTAAATACTTTTTTCGATATTTTTATGTTTACTTCCATTACTCATCAGTCAATTCTATATTTATAGTTACTCTCTCGTTGCTTGTTGGATCACCTTGAGCCAAAGCTCTCTTGTCATACATAGTTCCTATGGCTGTGGTAATTTCACTTAATCCATTTATTTGAAGTTTATTTATTCTTTTAATCAAAGCTTTCTTTTCGCTAGTATTAAATTCTTCATTTTCCATACTCAATGCTTCTTCTAATATTTCTTCTAGTTCTTCTTGCTTTTCTAAAGCAGTATCTAATCTTTTTTCAAGTAAATTAGTTGCTTTATCAATAATTTGATTTGCCTTTTCTACGAACTCATCTCTTTTTTTACCGCATAGTATAGCAAAATCTTCATTATCTTTGTTATCTGCTATTACCTTCCTAACAGTTGATTCTGGAACATTCAAGTTTCTTCCTGTTTCACTATAATTTCTTGTAACAGCATAACTAAGCATTATTTTGTATATCATTTCATTATTAAGTTTTTTACCTTTAGCCATCTTTATCACTTCCTATTTTTATACAAGTTTGCCTTCTTGTTTTTCTTTTTACCCCTTTTTGGTGTTTCTTCTTTGCAGAACATATAATCACTACAAGTTTTGCAAGTATTATTCTTCATACACTTTTTATAGTTCATACTAATCAACCCTTTTTTACATAATAAAAAGACACTAGTGTGTCCATATTCTGATTACATACTAAATGAAAAAGATAAATATCGTTTAATAGAGTAAAGGAGGTATGTAATCTCGTATTAGTAAGTACTATAGAATAGATATAAACGAATTTGAATTAAATATCACTTGCAATTAATAATTAATCCTGTAAAAGTATTCTCACAGCATAGTCATTATAAAATGGTTCTTTTACTTACCAAGTAATGCCAACGTTATCTATGCTTCATATTTATATATCTATTCTATACTACCTACTAATAGGTAGTGTGAGGTATAATATGTGAACTATATATTATCACAATATCATTGTATACCTAGATTTGTCCGATTTTGTCCGAACTTTCATTTTTATATAATTTTTTCTTCATTTCTGAAATATAATCATATACTTGTGTTTTACTATAACCAACTAATTTATGAAATTTATACACAGATTTATGCTCTATCCATCTATAGATGTATATTTTGTCATATACATCTCCTTCTTCTTTCATTTTGATTAACTTCTTCTTAAGCTCATAATTTAGCATATCTCGTGTATTTCTACTTTGGTTAATCAATTTATCAACTTCATCTATTTCACTCATGTAGTTAATTAAATTAGTGTCTGGTGAAGTATTTATGGTTACCATAACTTCTTTAGGCTTTACCGCCCCTGGCATTACAGATAATATTAATTCGCTTTTCTTTTCTAATGCTTCGTTATAGTTTCTCTCTGCTTTTTTGAATTGCTTTAACAGCTCATTGTATTCTATATACATTTACTTCCCCTTTCCATAACCTTATTCCCCTGATATTGTTAATCATTTCTAATCATATTTCTTTTTAATAAACATACAGCTTGTTTTAATTCACAATCATGAGTTAATTGTTTATAATATTTTTCACTAGTTTCTACTATTCCTATTATCTTTACTAGATCATAATCATTTTTATTTCCTACTATTGCATAATCTCCTACTACTGGTTTCAATTGCATATGAGATATATCCCAGTAAAATATAGCACCATTGTTTAATTTTCCTAATATTAACTTCATTATTTACCTCCTATTATTTCTTTATATTTTTGTAAAATTTCTATAAGAATTATTCTTCTTATATATGCTTTTTGTGAAGATGACTTTAAATCCTCTTTCTCATCTTCATATATTAAGAAATATAATTTTTCTTGATTTTCTGCTATTACTGTTTCTTGTTGTTGTATTTTATCTTCTAGCCATTTTATAAACTCCTTTTGTTGATTTAACAATATGGTTTCTCTATCTTGAACTTCTTTTCTGTGTCCACTTGCTATATCTCTACATAAGGTTATATCTTCAAGTTGCTCTTCTAATTCATAAATTTTTTTATTCAACTCAAAGCATCTATTTTTGTATTTAATACTTCTTTCCTGTACTTTTCTTAAGCCTTTGTTTACTGCTCTCACTTTCTCTTTTAATTTTTGATTTTCTTTTAATAATTTAGTATTCCTATGTGTCATATCATCTATAAAATAACTTATTTCTGAAAATATTTCTTTATTCATTCTTTCTCCTCCAATTCTTCATCTATATCTCTTATCTGTTTAGCGAAATACCTGGTATAAAAACTATCTCCAAATTGTTTGGCAAGTTTATACCTTGCCAAAAAAGACTTTCTTATCTTTAATAGTTCTCTTCTTCTATGTGGTTCCATTATCTACTTCTTCCTTTTGCTTTCTCTTCTTGATATATTTCTAGTACCCACTTCAAGTTAAGTAATGCACTCTTTACTGCTTCACTTGCTGGTAAACTTAATAAATAATTTATTTTTAATGTAATCTTTTCTTCAAAAGATAGTCCTTCATAGTTTATATTTATATCTTTCATAATTCCTCCTAATTTTCACATTTTAATTACAATAATTGTATAAATTATTATCTTCTAAATATTTATGTTCTTCTTTTGATAACATTTTATCGTTGCGAATATATATAACATTTGCAAAAAACATATCATCGGGGTCTCTACAATATTCAACCTTTTTAACTCTTAAGTATAAATAACCTAAACTACATTTTTTAATTAACAAAGTTCCCTTTTTAATTTTACTTCTATATGGATAATGCCCTGAAATTCTAGTTTGTTTCTTCCAGTTTGTATTTCCATCATCTAAAAAACTAATATTCATCCCCCAACAACCTTCGCCAAAATTAATTATATTATTTTCTTCAAACTCTTGCTTTTTTCGCATATTATTCCTCCTATTTTTCTGGCATTTGATATACAATACTTGTTGTACCTGCTAATTGATTATTGTTAGTTGCTTTTAATCCCGCATATAACATATTTTGTATTTCAGTTAATACTTCTAATGCTCTTTCAATAGTTGAATATGAGCCTAATATATGACTTGTTCTTTTTGCTCTAATTAAGTATGTATTTTGTTGTTCACTTATATATATTTCATAACTTCTTATTAAAGTTGTTTTATCTTGGCTTCTAATCCATAATTCCATTTTATCTAGTCCTTTCTCAAATATTTGTTTAATTGTTTTTCTGCTTATTATCGTAATATTTTATACAAGCATCTATATAGTGCTTACTATTTTCCAATTTTTCCATAACATAAATTGGGTGTATGTATTTATCTCTGGCATAAACCTCAAGACAAGCACTTATTCCTAAGATGGCATCTGCTAAATCTTTTAGAAAAGCACTGTCTCTACTCATTGTTTCATAGTATTCATCATATATTATCATATAATTCTCTAGCACTTTATTTAATTCTCTTTCCAAGCCTCTCTTTGTTAATTCTCTTGAGTCAAACATTATCTATCAGTCCTTTCTATTTCCAACCTAATTCTTCTATTTGTTTGTTTATTGCTTGTAGTTCTTTTAAGTTTAAAAGTGTACTACCTTCTTCTCCATCACCATAATCACAATAAGGTATAATACATTTATCATCTCTAAATAATATTATTTTAGAATATTTTTTATATTGTATATTTTTAAAAATAATAGTTTTAATTTCTTTATATTCGTATCCTAGTTCTTCAAATAACTTTCTAGCACTTTTCATATTTTAATCATTCTCCTTTTCTAACATTGGTTCTATTTTTAAATATTCTATTTTATTCATATCTAAAAGTGTTCTCCAATATTGTACTTTATAACCATGATTCGTTTGGATAATATCTACTCCCAATAATCTTATATAATTATCAAAAGAATCAATTGTTTCTAAATTATGTCCACCAACTTTGCAACCATTTTTTTCTTTATATTCATAATAATATTTCATACTTATTCTCCTTTTAATTTATTAACTTCATTTATTATTCTCTTTTGATTTCTAACTAATAAATTTACCCATTTAATTAACATATTAAAATTCTTAACTATACTATCTTGATTTTCATCATGTGATAATGTTTTATCTCTTTCGACTTCCCCTCTTATTTCTCTGATATCTTCGAACTCTTTATCTTCTTCTATTATTTCTACTTCATTATTTAAAAAATATATCGCCTTTTCAAATAAATCTTGAAATAGATAAATATATTCTTCATCAGTATCATCTCTGTAATAATCTTTTGCATCTGTAGAATATTCCCAAACATAACCTTCATATTTTATCTTTTTTGGCATTTTTTCGCCTTGCGATATTTTTACCAGTAAATCTATTATTTTCATTATTTACCTCCTCCATTCTATGTATGGTTTTACATCTTCCGTACTTCTTAAGAAGTACCCTATAACCACATATTTACCAGTTTTATCTACAAAGTCTTCCATAGAACTATCTTTATCATAGTATTTTTGTAGTTTTTCATGTACTTTTCTATAATTACTAAAAAATGGTATTTTAAAATAAATGTATAATCTTCTTCCAACTTTTTTAATTTTACTTGGCTTCATTTATTCCACCTCTTTTAGAATATCAAAAGCATTATTAACTAAATCTTCATTTTCACTATTTTGTTTTTCATCAGGTGTTGAATAATGTTTATAATTGCCTAATAATTCTATTGCTTTATCAATTGCTCCTTTTTGTTTTTTATTTTGTTGTTGTAATTGTTCGTAAGTTGGCTCATTATCCTGTCTTACAATAAACGATACATCTTTAGATAAATCAGCATATGAAATCCTACAACCAAGTATTGTTCTATTAACTGTAATTTTATCTTTTATATCTATTAAATTATTGTTTAATACAACTTCTAATCTATCAATTAAGCATTCATTTCTCATTTTTATTATTGCTTCTTCTATTGCTCCAAAAATATGTTCATCAGGTTTAATATCATCAACATTAATATCAAAGGCTCTCATTTCTTTTTTAAAAACTAATTCTTTATTCATCCTTCCACCCCTTTATCATCATAATTAATCCAATAATTGCTCCTATACCAATTAACCCCCAGAATATTAATGGTATGTATAAAATCATTTAATCCTCCTATAATAAAATATAAATTATTATTATAATTATTATTAATAATGCTGCTATCCATAAAGGGCTAAGTACCCATAACCAACTCCAACTTATTACTTTTAATAATTTTAATACTATAAATGCTATTGTTAATAATCCAACAAATCCAATTCCACCATTACTATTTTTCATTATTTATCACCTACCTTTTCTAAAACAATGGCTCTGCCTTTTTTAAAATCATTATCTGTTAATTCAAACCAACTTTTATCTTCTTTCCAACAACTATAATAATTTTTAAATTTACCAAAGCCTTTTCTATCTTCATAATTAATAAATCTAACTTTTGCAATAACATTACTGCCAACTGCTGAATCTCTAATCGTTTTTATATAATCTCCTACTTTAGGTTTCATAATTATCCCTCCTTACCACTTATATTGAATCATTAATATTAACGAAACTAGCAACATTGCTCCTGCTATAATAAAGAACATTATTACTAAAAACTCTATCGTTGTTTGCATTAATATATCTCTTTTTATTTTTCTTATTTGTAATTCTTCTTTGTTTAATCTTTTCCTCTTTTTAATTTGTGGAAACTTTTTTTGTAATTTTTTTATTTCCTTTTCAGTTAATTCCCTGGGTTTCATTTTCTTCTACCTCTCTATTCAATAATTTTTCTTTTTCAAACATTAACATATCGTTTATAAATTGCAATTCTTGAATTACCTCTTTTGGAGCATTTTTCTTTTTATAAGTTTCTATTCTTTGTGGTAATGATTTTTCTAGTGCTGTAAGTGTAGCTTCCCTTTTTTTTAGAGAAAAGATTTCTAAATCTTGTTTTGCTACTTTTTTAACTAATTCTCTGTTTTCTAATTCTTTTAGATTACAATTTCTTTTAAGTCTCTCTATTTCCTTTTTATCTCCAGCCAATTGCTGTACTGTCTCTATGTCTAATATCTCGCCTTTCACTTTCTTTTACCCCTCTCTTCATACAATAAACTATTTAATTGCTCCATAGTCTGCTTTAAATCTAAAAGTTGAGGAGCGGTTTTGATTGCTTTTCCTTGCTTCAATATACTTAAATACTTTAATGCTTTCTCATATATTACTTCTCTATTCATCTCTCCCACTCCTCAATTAATTCATCTAATTCATAATCTTCTTTTGTTTTTATTCCTAAGTTTTTAGCCTCTTGTACTACACCATTTAAGAGAATACTCATTTCTTTGGTATCGTAATCACTACTACCTATATAGCATTTATACCAATCTGCATCTTTACCATTTAATTGACTACTACATTCAAATTCATAATATTTGGTTATTCTACTGGGTATTGTTCCTTTAGGTACTGGTATCAGCATAGATTGCCCATAGTCTTTTAACATCTGAAGATATATTTCTTCTTTAGACTTGTTAAGTATATTACCTATTTCAGTTACTAATTTCCAAAGATAAGCATTTGCATTTAAGCTTCTCTTTTCTCTATGCTTATCTATCTTTACATCATAGACAGTATCTTTATCTAATCTAAATATTAGTGGCAAGAACTTTTCTATCTTTCCAGTATCATCTATCATAAATCACCTTTAAAATAAACTCATTTGACTTTTTATGTCCTTTAACATTTTTTCATTGGCTTCCTTGCAAAAGTTCTTTTTTATTTCGAAACCATAGCAACTTCTATTAAGTTCAGCACAAGCCCTTAAGGTAGTTCCACTTCCTGCCACTGGATCAATAACAACATCACCTTCATCAGTAAATATTTTTATTAATTCTTTTAAAAGCGGTATTGGTTTTTGAGTTGGATGTATCTTTGGTACTGAATTATCTCTTTCCCATTTAAACCAATTAAATATCATTCTATTATTTCCATAAATATCTTTATTGTTGAATTTTGGAAGTTTCTCTCTATAAAGAACTACTGCATACTCTGTTGCACCCACAATTTTCATATTTGCTTTCAATACTTGACTAGAATAATTTTTTATAAATACTAATGGATAACTATGATTGAATCCATACTTTTTGCCATAATCAATCACTGTTTGCATTTGTTCAAAAGCACAAAATACTATCATAGCAGGTGACTTTCCAGTATCTTTAGGCTCTTTAATTAACATACGATTACAGAAATGCATAAACTCTGCTATTCTAAAATCATTATCTGTGTCAAAGAAACTTTTACCTGCTAATTCACTTTCTCCGTTTTTGTTATCTCCATCTTTATACCATTGTGGATTACTAGCATAAGCATTATTTCCAAGATTATAAGGTATGTCTGCTATTACTAATTGTGCTTTAGGAATACCATATACTTTATAATTTTGAAAATGATCATTGAATAACTCTATTTTTGCTTTTTTCATTTTCATTTCTCCTAAAATGGTAAATCAGAATCATTAATTTGCACTTCGTTTCCAAAGTTAGCAAATGGATCGTTTGCTGTAGGCATACTATCAATTTGTTCAGTAGTTATTGAGCCAGGTTTTACTGGTGGCTCGTCTAGATTGTTTATACTATCATTACTACCTTTGCTATCAAGGAAAGTAACATTTGATACAAATATTTCAGTAACATAAATCTTTTTACCATCTTTATCTTCATAATTTCTTGTTTGTATTCTTCCCTCTACTGCTACTTGATTACCTTTCTTTTGATATTTAGAAAGATTCTCCGCTAGCTTGTCCCATACTACACAATTAATAAAATCTGCCTTTCTTTCACCATCTTCATTTGTATATGGTCTATTTACCGCTATAGTAAATTGACATACTTCTCTTTTTGTGTTTTCTGTCATTTTAAGTTCAGGATCTTTAGTTAATCTTCCAACTAATATTGCCTTGTTCATTTCTTAATTCCTCCTAATAATTTCATTAATTTATCTTTAAATTCTTCCCTTTCATTGATGTAAACATATTCTCCACACCAACTACATATCAAATCTTATATCTTTTCCTATTTCATCGTAGTCAGGCTCATTTATACTGATTTCTTTTGAGTTTTCTAATTGTTCTCGTAAATGTTTTACTTCACTAATTAAATCATCAATCATTATTTCTATTTCTGCTATAGAAACATAACCATTTCTTGTACAATAATCAGTCATAGTTATTTCTTCTATTTCTTTTATTTTTTCCTCACTTAATATCATTGTTATTCCTTTCCTTATGCTCGTGCATAAATACATATTCTGAATTATTTCCCATATTATTCATTAACCATTCAGATGTATATTCTTTTGATAAATGAGTATTAATAACTCTACTTTCATATATTTCATTTACTGTTCTACTATGTAATTCTTCCTTATTTTCATAATTACCTTCAACTAGGTACAAATCATAGTTTTTTGCAGTAATACCTTCTAATGTTTTAGTATCAGTCATATAAATTATTTTTTTATCATTGATAAATACTCTGTATCCACAATTAGGTACATCGTGATATAACTTAATTGGCATTATTTTTAATATTCCATAATTATATTTCTTTCCAATTTCTACTACATCAATATTTTTTTTGTTCACTCCACATTTAACTAAATCTTCTACTAACCACTTACAGCATGCAAATCTTAATGTTGGTCTTTCTATTGCTAATTTAGATATAGTTTTTTTATTAAAGTGATCTTGATGAATGTGAGTGAGAAGGACTATTTTAAGTTGCTTATAACATTCATTTAACTTTTTAAAAGACACTCCACAATCAATTAAAATAATACCTTCTAACACTGTAGCATTTCCATCCGAACCAGTATTAATAATCTTATAGTTCATTCATATCTACTTCTTCGGCTGATACTTCTTCATATTCAGCATCAACTACTTCTTCCTGATTAATTATTGGTTCTTCTTTTATCTCAGGTAAATCAACATTCATTTCTTCTGCTTCATACATACCTGCTAAATCTTCTACAAAAGCTTCTCTTAATGCTCTTACTTTGGCTACTTTTTCAATCATAGTAGCAGGTTGCTTAGTCCAATTTGCATTAGGAGTACCATCACTCTTTTTTTGGATAACTTCCTCTAAAGCAACACTACAATAAATTGAATTTTTCCAATCTTTTCTGAACACTTCAGCCCATCCACCAACTAATGTTTCATTAGGTAGTTTAAATGTTCCTTTTCTTTCTTTTTCTTCACCAGATTCAGTTAGTATAATTATTCCTGACTTCATACCATCGTATTGGTCGTTAAGAACTGCTCTTTTTAAAATTGCATCTTTACCTACCACGATACTAGCTGGTTGCTTATTAGAATATTTAATTAAATAAGCTTCTCTTAAAAATGGATTTAATTTTCTTACTTTGCAAAGTTCAGTAAACATTTTAAACTCTGGTAAAGTTATTTTTGCATCCGTACCTACTATGTATTGTTGTACTATTGTAGGTGTAAGTTTTATTTCTTGTCCTTCTACTTCGTATTTTACAACTATTTCATTATTTGAATTGTTCATACTCTATACCTCTTTCTCTCATTACATTAACTAAAAATGATAGGTTTTCTCTTGTTGAAGTTGCTTTAAATTTTATAGTATATAACTTTTCTTCCTCATTTGGTGCTGATAGTTCTTTTTCTACCTTTTCAATAACTTTTTCTTCTTGCTTTTGTTCCTCTTGTACTATTTCGTAATCTTTTTGTACTTGATTTAATATTACATGTCTATCATTTACTTCTTTGATAGCCAAAGACAAGTTTTTATTTTTTAAATATTCAACAAGTATTTCACTATTATGTTCCATAGTGTTTATTGTTTCAATGTCTCTTTCGACATTGTCTACTTTTTCAATAATTGCATCTTTGTATTTTTTTACCAATGCTCCTTTATCAGTTAAACCATCTAAACCAATTTGTAAGTTAAGTTCTTCAAATGATAAGTAATTATCTTTGATAACTGTCTTGGAAGCTTTATATTCGTTAAAATAATCAATTGCTAATTTTTTAGCCTTTTCTTTTAAACTATCCTCCACTTCATCAATTTTAGTCTTTAATGTTAAATCTGCTTGTTGATATTTTGACTTTATTTCTGCCTCATAAGTTTTATTAAATAAATCATAAGGTGCATTGATTTTTTCTTTTATATCTTTTCTTTGCCTTTCAAAATCTTTAAGTTCTGCTCCTAATTTAGTTCTTAATTCTTTGATAGACTTTCTTGTCTCTTCACTGCAGACTAATGAATTTAAGTTTAGATCTTCAAGTCTTTTATCTAATTCTGCTCCTACTTCTTTAATTTTTTCAGTTATTTTTGGTAATTGTTCTATTACCGCTATTTGCATTTCTTCTTTCATTCTTTCTACCTCACTTTACTTTTTACTAATCAACTATTATTTGACTATCGTTTTCTTCATCATAATCTTTTGGTCTTGATGCTACAAAACTTATTTTTTCTGCTACTACTTGTAAATCATTTCCACTTAATCTTGCTAATCTTCCTTTAATTGCAATTACATCACCTTGCTTACAATATTCAACAGTACTTTCTGCTACTTGTCCAACTAAATTAACTGGAATAAAATCTGTTTCATATTCTCCAACATCATTTTTAAAGTTTCTTGATACTGCTAAGACTATTGTTGTAGTCTTTCTACCGTTCTCTGTTTCTTCTAATACAGGTCTTTTAACTAAACGACCTACTAAAACTAAATTATTCATTTTATCATACCTCTCTTCTTTATTTAAAATCTTTTAACAATTCTTCAAGCATTATTTTATCTTCTGGATCAAGTTCAACTTTTTTAACTTCTATTTCAAACCATCTAGGTCTTTTCAATTCTTTTATCTCTGCTAATGTTGGCATAAACTTTTTAGTTTTAATAGCTTCTATAACCATATTTTCGTATTCATCAGCAGAACAATCTTTTAATTCTTCATACCACAAGTTAAATATTCTGATATCCATTTTTTTGTTGTAATTTTCTTCTAACATTTCTGTTATTTCTCTAAATTGTTTTTTATTCATTTTCCCATTTCTCTCTTTCATCAGTTTTTGATTCTTTTTTATTCTTAAACTTTTCGTTTTCTTTTTTTGCTAGCTCCAATGTAGTTATTTTCTTTCTTTGCCAACCTTCTAATATTCGGTCGATATACTTAATCGAGCAAGCATTATTACAAACTGCTATCTGTGTAGCATAAACAATCAGTTCCTCTGAAATGTTATTGTCTACCCAAGATTTAATTACATCACATTCTAATGGTGCTATAGTTCTTCCGAAGTTTTTTTCTATTGTAGAAAATATATTACTAAATATTAATTCTTCTTTATTATCTAAATTATTTATATTAATATTATTATTTATATTAAGATCAGAATCAGAAACAGATACAGATACAGATGTATACCTAGGGTATGGATACCCTATCGATACCCTATACCTTTCTAATATTTTTTCTAATTCTTTTCTTAATTTTTCACTCTTAATATATTGAATTAAACTTTCTACTTTTTTTAATAATTTTTCACTTTTAGTCCAATTATATTTGTGCCAATTTTTTATAAGTATCTCTTTCGTTTCCTCCGCATAGAGTATTACTTTATGAACTTGTTCCATCCTAGTCAGTAGTTCCTCTACCTCACTTTTGTCTAGTTCAAGTTCATTTGACATCTGTCTAATTGAAACTTCATAGCAACCAATCAGATTTGTATGAGGATTAGTTAATAAATATAATAGAAAATACTTATCTTTATAAGTAAAGTTATCTACTACTTTGTTGTCTTCCCAAAATGATAATGATACATTGCGATATATTGCCATTTAATCCTCCTTTACTCAAATCTCAAAACCCCAAATTTGACAAAAATCATACAATTTGCTATAATTATGTATGTAAAAAGTTAACACGAACTTTTTATTTTTGTTATTTGTCTGCTAGTTGTGTTGCCGAACTATTACTAGCAGATATTTTTTGTATTGTAACATCATTTGTAACTGCTAATGTAATTAACACTAACAATCCATAAAAGATAATTATTCCTTTATTTCTATTTAAGAATGTTTTCATTTACATCACCACCTTTCATTTTCGTATTTTAATATTTTCTCTTCGCCAATATAATTTTTCAACAACTCATACGATATATGATAAGTCCATTCTGAAGACATTTTTACCGCACTACCAATTGGTAATCGTTGTTGTTGCAATCCTATTCTTATATATTGCTGAGTTTTACCTAATAAATCAGCAGCAATAGAAATAGGGATTGTTTTCATTTCCTTTAATTTTTCCATATTTATTTTCCTTTCTCGTGCTAGATTTTTTATTTACTTTTTCTCTTACCTCACTTATAATAGATAACCAGAAAGTGAGGTGATTAATTTGACTACTAATAATGAAAAGTTTAGAATTACAGCTGATATTATCATTGCTATTGTTTCTAATTCAACAAAAGATACTTATGATAGATTAAATGCAGTCCCAGAAGCATTTGAAAAAATCTATAATAAAATTGACGAATTAGATAAAAGGTCTATACCAAATACAACAATAGATGATGTTGACAGTGAACTAATTCAAACTATTTAATTATTTGAGATTAGATATTCCCCAATATCTAGTCTCTTTTAATCTTTATAAATAATTTCAAACAATTTAACATCATCATCTGTCACATAGTTTTTATTTGTAAACACATCATATAAGTAATTGATTGCTGATTGTACTAAATCTTCCATTTTTATTTGTTTTTTTGAAACCTTTATATTTGTTTCATTTTCTTCTTGTCTAATTTCTATCTTCATCTTCTCTTACTCCTCTTTTTCTTTGTCACAATTGCTTTTGTGCATATTTGCACATACATTTTCAAAAAAAATTGACTTATCCGTCTTATAGAAATCTAATAGTTGTTCTAGTCTTTCTACTGATAGTCCATTTGAATTATTCTCATATCTTCTAAGTGTTTCTTTGTTTATATCTAAGCTATCAGCAACATCTTCTAATTTCAAATTATTTCTAATTCTAATAATTTTCAGTTCTTTTCCTATTGAATTTTGCATCGTTTTACCTCCTAACTAACACTATTATATCGTGCACATATGCACTTGTCAATAGAAAATGTGCAAATTTACACAAAAAAAGTTGTTTTTTTTATTTTTTATGTTATAATTTAATAAGAAGGAGGAATAAAATGGCTGAGTTTTTAAATAATAACATCAAATATTTAAGAAATAAAAATGGATTATCTCAACAAGGCTTAGCAGATAAAATTGGCATAGATAGATCAACGGTTTCAAGGATTGAAAACAATGAAATTGAAACAACAATAGATAATGCCATTAAAATTGCCGAAGCATTAAATGTACCACTATACGATTTAGTTGGAAGAGATTTAAGATTAACCAATACAAATACTCCTCCTATTGAGGAAAAACACGAAGAATACAAAAAAATATTAAAAGAAAAAGGCTTAATGGATGATAAAGAAAACATAGATGAAGAAAGCCTTAATAAATTATTAAAAATAGCAGATATGATAGATGGTATTAATAAGAAAGAGAACTAATAGTAGTCCTCTAGTATTAGAAAATACAATGATAACTTAATTTTACGATATTTAAGTAATTTTATTAAATCATTGTACTTCATATAACCACCCCTATTATATTATAAATTAAAAAGTAAGGAGTAAATAAATAATTATGAAAGAAAAAAGTGATGAAAGATATAGTACTACTACAAGAATTATTATCTTTTCTATAGTTATTGTGTTAATAATTATGACATTTATAACAATTAACACAAATATAAAAGAAAAAAACAAAAACAGAAGGCTTGAACAAGAGCAACAACAAGAAGAAGAAAGACAAACAAAGTTGAGTGAATGTATCTCAACTGCTAAAAGAAATAGAAGCGACCTTTGGAATAACAATTGTACAAAACAATCAGATAGTAGTTGTACAATTCAAAACAAGACTGGAACTATTGAATGGATAGAACAACGGTACGAACAAGATATAGATAATTGCAATGAATTATATGGGAAATAATAAAATTAATTGAAAAAAAGACTAGAACTGCTGGAACAGAACTAGTCGTAGTACATAAAAACTTAATCTAGCACGATCAGGATTTTTATGTACTCTAATTATATCAAAAAAAAATTAATATGTAAATAATTGGAGGTAAAAAAATGAAAAGAAAACATAATTTAAAATTACCAAATGGATTTGGATCAATAGTCTATTTAGGTGAAAATAGAAGGAAGCCGTGGGGTGCTTTAAAAACAATAGGATGGAACAATGAAGGAAAACAAATAAAAAAATATATAGCATATGAAGAGACTTATAACAAAGCCTATCAAAAACTACTAGAATATAACAATGTACCATTTAACATAGAAAATAAGAATATAACATTAGGAGAAGTATTCGATAAATTAGAACCAAAATTAAAAGAAATGTACTTAAATAATAAAATGTCAAAAAGTAATTATAAGAATATGCTTTCTGTTTACAACAATCATTTAATAAAGCTTAAAAACCAAAAAATACTGGAACTCAAAAAGAAAGATGTTCAAAACATTATAAATAATTCAGGGTTAAAACATACTGGTAGAGGATACATAAAAAATACATTTCAAAGAATAATTGACTATTCAATTGATGAATTGGAACTAAATATCAATAAAGCAATATGCGAATTAGAAGTAGGAAAAAAAGAAAAATCAAACAAGCATATTCCATTTAGCAAAACAGAAATCGAAATAATCAAAGAAAAGGCCATTTTTAGCCCCATAGCAGAACTAATTGTAATTTACCTATTTACAGGACTACGGCCAAGTGAATTGCTCAATATAGAACAAAAAAATGTATTTATAGAAGATAATTATATGATTGGTGGAGAAAAAACAGAAGCAGGTAGAAACAGAATAATACCAATCCATTCAAAAATTAAACCATTAATTGAAAAAATATATAATAAAAACAAAGGACAAAAATATTTAATTATAAATGAAAGTACCAATAAAAAAATGACATATGACACATATAAAAAAAGATTTGAACAATTTATGGAAGAAAATAAAATGAAACATACTGCCTACGACACAAGACATACTTTTGCAACAGAGTGTTCTTCCGTAGGAATACCTGATGTAATTATTAAAAGATTATTAGGTCATAGTTTATCAAATGATGTTACCAACAATGTTTATATCCACAAAACCATAGAAGAGTTAAAAAAAGAAATTGAAAAAATTAAATATTAGGAATTAAAAGTTTGTGTATGCTACCTGTATGCTACTTGTATGCTACCATTGTTATAATCAGACAATTTCACAAGAATTACTAAAATATACAAAAAAAGATAAAATAAAACAAACCCTTATATTTAAAGGGTTTGCTAACTATCTAAATGGCGGCCAATGTAGGGCTCGAACCTACGACCTATCGGTTAACAGCCGAGTGCTCTACCGACTGAGCTAATTGGCCAGTACTTCCACAAGACTTCTTAATTATATAACACTTTTTTTAATTAATCAAGTACTTTTTTTAACTTTTTAAATATTTTATGCATTTTTTAATAAAAAATACCAAAAAGAAGAAAAGTTTATCAACAAAAACTGTTGATAAACTTATAATTTTTTAAGTTCTTCACCAAGTACCATGTTAGTAACTCCAGGATTTACTTTACCAGAAGTTTTTTTCATAATAAGTCCCATAATAAAACCATTAACATTTTTACCAGACTTAAAATCATCTATAACCTTAGGATTTTCATTAAACACTTCATTAATAATTTTTCTAATTTCTTCTTTATCACTTATTTGAGTACCAATAGATTTAGCAACCTCTAATACATTTTTATCTTCATCTAAAGCTTTAGTAAAGATATCCTTAACCTGTTTATTAGAAATCTTACCATCACTCATCATTTTAATAATTTCACTAAAATCTTTTGGTTCAATATTAATATCTGCAATATCTTTATAATTTTTATTCAAATATCCAAGTAAAAAACCAACCACTACATTAGAAGTTTCCTTAGGATTAGAACCATAACTAATAATATTTTCAAAATAATCAGATAATTTTTTATCTTTAGTAAGTGTGCTAGCATCAATATTACTAATACCATATTCATTCATATATGTATTTTTTCTTTCATATTCAAGAACAGGCATATTCTTCTTTATATCATTAATAAATTCTTCACTCAATTTAATTGGTGGAATATTAGGTTCTGTATAATACTTATAATCAATAGCATCACTCTTACCTCTCATAAATACAGTAGTTTTATTAGCCTCATCATATCTCCTAGTTTCCTGTTCAATGACACCACCTGCCTCAAGTATCTCTGTTTGTCTTTTAATTTCAACTTCAATAACTTCCTTAACGGTAGAAAAAGAATTAATATTTTTCATTTCAACCCTTGTTCCAAGTTCAGTATCTTCTTCTTTTTTCATAGAAACATTAACATCCACTCTAATTTGACCAAGATCTGCTCTTGCATCACTAACATCCAAATATAAAAATATATTTCTAAGTGCTTCTAGATAAGCAATAGCTTCCTTTGAAGAACTAATACATGGCTCTGTAACAGTCTCAAGAAGTGGTACTCCAGCCCGATTATAATCAATTAAAGAATAGGTACTTAAATGATCCATATTAGCAGTATCTTCTTCTAAATGTGTATCATGAATATATATTTTTTTATCAATACCATCGACATTAATCATAACATAACCATTAATTCCTATAGGATTCTTAAACTGTGTAATTTGATATCCCTTAGGTAAATCAGGATAGTAATAATTTTTTCTATCAAAAGTAAGTGTTTCAGGTACTGTAGAGTTTAAAGCTAAAGCAACCATAATACTCTTTTTAACTGCTTCTTTATTAACACAAGGTAAAATACCTGGATAACCAATATCAACTACTGATAAATTAGTATTAACATCTCCATTACCATTTTTACCAGTACTAAAGTTCTTACTATTACTCTTAAGTTCGCAGTGAACCTCAAGCCCAATAACTGGAATATATTTACTCATCTTTAGCCACCATACCTTTACATCCAAGTACTTCTTCTATTTTATTAGCCATATTAAGTACTAAATAATCTTCTCTTGCTCTACCAGTAATATTTATACTAACAGGCATATTATTAACAAAACCGCTAGGAATAGAAATACTAGGAAATCCTCCAAAATTACCAATAACAAGATGATTGCCAAGAATCAAATATTCATCCGATAATTTATCACTAGCTTTATCAAATAATGGAGCAATATCACCACTCGTAGGCATAATAAGACCATCATACTTTTTAAATAATTCATTCATTCTATCAACAATAAGTCTTCTAACTCTAGAAGCATTTAAAAATAATTTTTCTTGATTCTCTTTTTGAAGAACATAACTACCAATAACAAATCTTCTCTTAATAAGTTCAGAAAAACCTTCTGTTCTCGTCTTCATCATAATATCATAAACATTACTTGCTTCTACTCTACTACCAAATGGAATACCAGTTAAATTAGAATTATTACTAGTAGCCTCTGCACAAGAAATAACATTATACACAGGATATATAGCTTCAAGCAATTCCTTACCAAAAGTAACTTCTTCTACTTCAAATCCTAAAGATTTACATTTACTAATAACTTCTTTAAAATTGTCCATAATATTTTTTAATTCATCATTATCACTAGTTATATCCATAACCTCTTTAATATAAAATAATTTTTTACCTTTAATATCATTATCTATATTATCAACATATAAAATATCTTCATCAGGCAAACTAGTCATATCTTTATCATCATGACCTTTAACTATATCCATAACATAACTTACATCTTTAACACTTCTAGCAAAGACTCCAAGATGATCTAAACTAGAAGCAAAAGCAAATAAACCATATCTAGATATTCTACCATAAGTAGGTTTATATCCAACTACTCCACCATAAGCAGCAGGTTTTCTAATAGAATCACCTGTATCAGAACCAATTGCAAAAGGAACAATACCAAGAGCAACTGCAGCAGCACTACCAGCAGAACTACCACCAATCATTCTTTCCTTATTCCAAGGATTTCTAACAATACCTGTGTGTCCAGTAGTTCCAGTACCACCCATAGCAAGTTCATCAAGTACAGATTTACCCATAAGTACAGCACCTGATTCCTTTAACTTCTTATAAATAGTGGCATTATATAAAGGAATATAATCTTTAAGTATATTTGAAGAAGCAGTAGTAAGTATACCTTTAGTAGAAATATTATCTTTTAAAGCGTAAGGGATTCCTCTAAGTATACTATTTCCTTCTAGTTCTTCTTTATTATCCATAATTGTAACAAACGAGTTATATTCATCTTGATATTTTTTAGCCTTACTAGTAGCCTCTTCAAATAACATTTCACTAGTAACATTACCATTATCTAAATTATTTCTAATTTCATCAATAAGCTTATTTGTCATTATTCCACCACCTTAGGAACCTTTACCCTATTATCTTCATAATCCTTGACATTAATCTTCATATCATCAAAAGTAATTTCATTATTATATACATCTTCTCTTAAATAATCATCATTTAATTCTAAATCAAAAGGAAATGTCATTGGTTCCACTTTATCAATATCTTTAATATTGCCAATTAAATCCATTTGCTTAAGAATAACATCAAATTCTTTTTCTAAAGTTTCATACTCATCATCATTCATTTCAAACATAAGTTTTTTAGCTAAACTTTCTAACTCACTTTTTGATATCATAACTTCCTCCATTCAAATCATTAATATTATAGCAATTTTATATTCAAAAAACAAGAGACTTTTAATCTTCTCCCTCAAAAAGTCTCCTTTGCATGCCATAAGGATTATCCAAATACAATCTATAAAGATTATATATTTTTGTATCTTCATATTTGGTAATTTTAAAATTATTATCTAAATCTAATATCACCCCTTTATAATAAGAAATCAAAATAGGAGAATGCGTTGCTATAATAAATTGACTTCCCCTTTTTACTAAATCATCTATTAAACATAAAAGAGTCATTTGTCTTTCTGGTGATAAAGCCGCCTCTGGTTCATCTAAAATATATAAGCCATTATCACCAAATCTATTTTTAACAAGTTTTATAAAAGATTCACCATGTGAACAGTTATGTAAGTTTCCACCATAAGATCTGTAAAGTTTAAAATAATGATCTTCTTCAACTAATCGTTGCACTTCTGAAGAAAAATTATAAAAACTTTCTGCTCTAAGAAAGAATTTATTTTCAGGATAGTTATGTCTAGATATTTTTAAATAATTAGATAAACTTGAACTTGTATTTTTAGTAACAAAATTAAAATTCTGTGTACCACCTTCAGCATTAAGTCCCATAGCTATCGCTATTGCCTCTATAAAAGTAGATTTACCAGTACCATTTTCACCTATAAAAAAGGTAACTGGTTCTGTAAATTTTAATTCATTAAAATTTTTAATAATTTCAATATTAAAAGGATATTCCTCAAAGCTACTTATTCTATCTCTATTAAGACTTATCTTATCAATAAATAAATTTGTTTTCAAAATAATCACCTCTAAAATAATTATATCAAAAATATCTATTTTTTACATAGAATAGTCAAAATCAGATAATAATTATTTCAATCTTGGTAATAATATTATCATAGTATTACAAATAAAAAATAATTTATTATAATAAAACTAGTTTTTGGAGGTAAAAATGAAGTTAGGTGAAAAAATAAAATATCTAAGAAAAAGTAAAGGGATATCACAAGAAGAATTAGCAACAATGTTAAAAATTAATAGAAATTTCTTATCTAGAATAGAAACAGGAAAATCGGACCCAAATGCTGGTATACTAAAAAGTATTGCTCAAATTTTTAATGTTGATTTAAACTCACTATTAGACATAAATAATAGTGAAGAACAAGGTATTGATAAAATAAAATACATAACAGAAAATTGTAAATACTTACAGGACAAAGACTTAGAATTTATTGTAAGAATAATGTCTGTAATGCGTGAAGAATATGTAAAAATAAATACAGACATAGATTAAGAATGATATTTTTATCATTCTTTTTATATACTTTAATATGAGTAATAATAAAGATCTTTTAAAAGAAGTAAATATAGATATTGTCTTTTTCTTTTTAATAATAGTTAAATCATTAATTTCCTTTTATATAATAACAGAAAAAAAGAAAAGCATCTTAAATATTCCCAGTATAACCAACAAAGAAGCTAATAAATTATATTATTATAATCGTAGGCTAAATGTTATAATAGCTATTTATTTCTTTATAAATGCCTATAACAATTATCAAGATAGTGATCCAAATGACAATACTGGTGAGAGATACTTACTTGCTGCAACGTTCTTTATATTAATTGGTTCTCTTTTATATTTACCATTAGGAAATAGTAACTTAATAATAGAAAATTAGTATAAAAATATTTTCCTATTCCATAATAAAAAAGAAAGGAAGATATATATGCTATCAAAATATTATTTAAACGATTACTTTCCTCTTATTGATTCTCCACTACTTAAAGAAAGAGAATATATGAAAACAGATATAAGAGAAGAAGTAAATAAATACATTATGGAAATAGATTTACCAGGATTAAAAAAAGAAGATATACTAATAAATTATGAAAATGGTTACTTAACAATTAAAGCAGTTAAAAAAGTAGAACTAAAAACAGAAGTATATGTAAGAAGAGAAAGATTTTATGGCGAAGTAAAAAGAAGCTTCTATATCGGTGAAAAAAAAGAATCCGATATAAAAGCCAATTACGAAAATGGTATTTTAACTATATCTTTTCCTAAAGAAGAAACCCCTAAAAAAGAAATACCAAACATAACTATTAAATAGACTAGTAAAAAACTTCTAGTCTATTTTTAAATATAATGGTATAATTAACTTGAGGTGCAAAAATGAATATAAGTAATAAATGGAAAGATTATGAATGTATGAAAACAGGAAACGGAGAAAAATTAGAAAGATGGAAAAATATTATTCTAATAAGACCAGATCCTCAAATAATATGGAGTAAAAAAGAAAAATGGAATAGCTTTGATGGCCACTATCACAGAAGTAAAGAAGGGGGCGGATCATGGGAATTTAAAAAAAAATTACCAGAATATTGGACTGTAAACTATAATGATTTAACATTTAAAGTATCTCCAACTAATTTTAAACATACTGGTATATTTCCTGAACAAGCAGCAAATTGGGATTTCATCCAAACCAAAGTAAAAGAGTACAAAGAAAATCATAATGAAATGAAAGTATTAAACCTATTTGCATACACAGGTTGTGCTTCAATGGCAGCCTCAAGTGCCGGAGCAGATGAAGTAGTTCATGTTGATGCCTCTAAAGGAATAAATGAATGGGCCAAAGAAAACATGAAATTATGTCACTTAGAAAATAACAAAATAAGATTTATAACTGAAGATACTATTAAATTCTTAGAAAGAGAACAGCGAAGAGGAAGAAAATATGAAGGTATAATTATGGATCCACCAAGTTATGGTCGTGGTCCAAATAAAGAAGTATGGAAATTTGAAGATGATTTTCCAAATTTATTAGATAACGTAAAAAAAGTTTTATCTGATGATTTCTCATTCTTACTAATCAGCTGCTACACAACTGGTATAAGTCATATTTCTCTTGAAAATATCTTAAAGCAAAATTTTCCTAACTGCAAAATAGAAACTGGTGAAAATTGTCTACCTGTAACTGAAGATAATCTAATATTACCATGTGGAATATATGGAAAAGTTACCAAAAATTAATATAATATATGAAGATAATCATCTTCTAGTAGTAGAAAAGCCAGTTAATATACCAGTTCAAGAAGATATAAGCCAAGATATAGATATGATAACATTATTAAAAAAATATCGTATTAAAAAAGAAAATAAAAAAGGTGATGCCTATATAGGTTTAGTTCATAGACTAGATAGACCAGTTGGTGGAATTATGGTATTTGCCAAAACTTCCAAAGCAGCTTCTAGACTAAGTGAAGAAATAAGAAATAATACTTTTCATAAAACATATCTAGCCGTAATTCAAGGTACCATGCCTAAAGAAGGTAAGTTAGAAGATTATTTAATCAAAGATAATAATAGAAACATCAGTTATATAACCACTAAAGATAAAGGTAAATATTCTGCCTTAGAATACAAAATTGTAAATACCAAAAATAATTTATCATTAGTAGAAATAAATCTAATCACTGGTCGTTCCCATCAAATAAGATTACAATTTGCTAGTAGAAACCATCCCTTATTAGGAGACTCCAAGTATGGAAATAATCCAAGCAATATAAATATAGCTTTATTTGCTAAATCAATAACTTTTACTCATCCAACTACCAAAGAAAAATTAACATTTACTCTTGACATTCCAAATAGATATCCATTCAACATATTTTAAAAATCACATAATTATACCATATTTAAATTCTATAATTATAAGCAAGGAGGAAAATAAAATATGAATAATAATATAATAACTTACGATTTACTAATATGGATAGGACTACTCATAACAATAATATCACAAATATTAGTATCGGCATCCTATAGTAGATTTAAAAAGAAATTAAATAATAAAGATATTACTGGCTTTGATGCTGCTAGAAAAATATTAGATAAAAATGATCTTAAAGATGTAATGATACTTGAAACAAAAGGTAATCTAACTGACCATTACGATCCAACCAGAAAAGTAATTAGATTATCTACCGATATCTACCATGGTTCAAGTATAGCATCAGTTGCTGTAGCAGCCCATGAATGTGGTCACGCTATTCAAGATAAAGAAAACTATAAACCGATGCGAATAAGAAGTAAAATAGTCCCTACTGTTAATTTATGTACAAAACTTGGTTATCTTGCCATTGTAATAGGAGCAATCTTCTCATACAAATTAATGGAAATAGGTATAATTTTGTTACTTGCCCTATTAGCATTTCAATTAATCACTTTACCAGTAGAATTTAATGCTTCTAGTAGAGCCTTAAAAGAGTTAAAAAAATTAAAATTATTAGATAGTGAAGAAATCCCTAATGCTAAAAGTATGTTATCAGCAGCCGCTTTCACATATGTAGCAGCTATGCTGTCAACACTATTAGAAATACTAAGATATGTATTAATTTTTACAGATAGGGACAACTAGTCCTTTTCTTTTTATACTATTTATGATATAATAATTCATACAAAGGAGGTAATTATGCAAAAAATTTATTATAAAAGAAAATTTACTCAATTTTTAAAAGAACACAATTTATATGATGAAAATGCCATGAAATATTTATATCAAAATGGAATATTCTTCGACTATATAGAAGAAGAAAAAAGAGATTTCATGGATTGTTATTTTACAACAAACAAAAGAAAAATATTAAAAGGAATAATCTTGTATGCACCATGTATTGAAAGTGAAAAAACACTAATTATAAATATATATCTATTTTCAAAGGCACTTTTATATTATAAATATTTAGGAAAAAAGATATCCTCAAATAAAGAAATAGAAATATTACCTATGATGTATGAAAAATTATATATAGAAGAAAATAAAAGTCAATTTGGCAAAGAATATATTGAATATTTAGATTCTCAAATAACAGAAAAGAGTGCTCTAAAGTACAGAATAGCCTTAGATGCACAACAAGAAATGTTAGATTTTTATAGTAAAGAGAAAAATCCTGATAAATTACAAGATCAATCAAAAAAAATAGCAAAAAAATTAACTAAAAAATTAACTAAAAAATTAGCAAAATAATACAAAGCACAATGAAAAATTGTGCTTAATATTTTATATAAAGAAGGAATAAAAATGAAGAAAAATAAAAGAGAAAATAATAAGAAAAAAAATATATTAAATATTATACTTTCAATAATAACTATAATATTTATAATATTTCTCAAAATAGTAAATATATTGCCAACATTATATTTCATAATAGTATCAATAATTATATTATTATTTACTATATTACTTCTAGTTCTAAATAAAAAGAAAAAAAAGATAAGTTATATACTAAGTATCCTCATAATACTAATATACTTATTATTATCATACTATCTAGGTATAACCAAAAACTACTTTAGTTCTTTTTCCAAAATACATTATAATGAAGACATATATTTAGTATTAGTAGATAAAGATTCACCATATGACAAAATAAAAGATTTAAGTAATAAAAGTATTGGTTATATAAATAGTGAATTAAAGGATATGAATAAAGTACTAGAAAAACTAGATAAAGAAGTAACTATGAATAAAGAAGAATATACTGATTATGATAAACTATTTAGCGATTTAAGTAACAATAATATTGATTCACTATTGATAGATGAAAGTTACTATAATATAAAAGCAGAAGAAACTGGAACAGATAATTATAAAATAATATATAAAATAAAAATAAGAAGTTTAGTAAAAAGTGATACCAAGGAAGTTGATATAACTAAAGATCCATTTACTATTTACATAAGTGGTATTGACACTTACGGTAATATTGAAACAGTATCACGTAGTGATGTAAATATATTACTAACTGTCAACCCCACAACTAAACAAGTACTATTAACATCAATACCAAGAGATAGTTATGTTCAGCTAGCGGGTACAAAAGGTTATAAAGATAAACTTACACATGCTGGAAACTATGGTGTAAACATGTCAATTGATACTATTAAAAATTTGCTAAATATTGACATAAATTATTATATTAGAGTAAACTTCTCAACAGTAGAAAAAATAATAGACTCCCTTAAAGGAGTAGATGTTTATTCAGAATACTCATTCGTATCATATATAGATAACTATAAATTCTATAAAGGATATAACCATATGAATGGCAAGCAAGCATTAGCTTTTTCCAGAGAAAGAAAAACATTACCTAGTGGTGATATAGATCGTGGAAGAAATCAAGAAGCCGTAATTGAAGCCATAATTAGAAAAGCCACTAGTAGTGAAATAATTTACAACTATCCAACTATTCTTAAAAATACTAAGAATACTTTCCAAACAAATCTAACTGATAAAGATATAACTAGCTTAATAAAAAAAGGACTTACTAATTTAGGAGGATGGAATGTAACATCAAATGTCATAACAGGAGAAGGAAAATTAGATTATACATATTCTTATCCAACCCAAAAATTATACGTTATGAATATAAATAATGAAAGCTTAAATAAAACTATCAATTTAATAAATAAAGTAATAAATGGTGATAAGTTAGATAGTTCTTATGGCCAGCCAGGAAATATTAAAAATCCCGATAAAGTAATAGTTACAGAACCTAGTCAAGATACTGAAAAGCCAAAAGAAGATAGTAAAGATAATGATACAAAAGATAATGTAACTGATAATACTAAAGACCCACTAGATGATATCTTACCAGATGATGATAAAAGCAAAGATAATAATGATAACACTAGTAATAACAATGACAAAAATAACAATGATAACAATGAAGAAAATAATGATCAAAAAGATGATAATCTTAAAGATATCTTACCAAATGAAGAAAAAGCAAATAATCCATAATTTGCTTTTTTTCATATCTTATGATAAAATTATTTCGGTGAGAAAATTATGAAAATTAATACAATCGAATTAATAATATCAGCAGTACGTGAAAGTCAGTACCCTACAGATCAAAAAAAAGAATTCCTACTTGTAGGAAGAAGTAATGTTGGTAAAAGTAGTTTTATTAATTCAATAATCAATAGAAAGAACTATGCAAGAACATCTGCTACGCCTGGGAAAACTCAAACATTAAACTTCTATAAAATAAATGATGAATTCTATCTAGTAGATGCCCCAGGATATGGTTTTGCTAAAGTAAGAAACTCTCTAAAGAAAAAATTTGGTCTAATAATAGAAAACTATTTAAAATCAAGAAGTAATCTTCAAATGGTCTTCTTACTAATAGATTTTCGTCACAAGCCAACTGAAGATGATGTTTTAATGTACAATTATTTAAAATACTACAACATACCAGTAACAGTAGTATGTACAAAAGTAGACAAAGTGTCAAAAAACAATCATCAAAAAAACAAAAATGTTATTATTAAAGAATTAAACCTAAATAATGAAAATGATATTATATTATTTTCTAGTATAACAAAAACAGGTAAAAATGAAGTATATGATGAAATAGAGAAATATCTATAATAGAGTTCCCCTTTTCATCTTTTTTCATAAATTATAATGGAAGTGAAATATGATAATATCACAAATAAGTAAAGATAACTATCAAATAAAACTACCAAGTAAAATAATAAATATTTATGACCATACTGAAATACAAAATATAACTAAAAGAGTAATTAAAAAAATAAACAAACATAACAAACTATATGGTCTAGCCATATTAGAAATATATCAAGATATAAACTATGGAACAATAATAGAAATAAAGAATATCAAAAAAATCTTTTCTTCTAAAGATGAACTAGAAATAAAAATAACTATTCATACTGACACCCCATTTCTTTATAAAATAGACTATTTTGATATAACCAAAAATAACAAAGATAATATTTATTATTACCAAAATAATTTTTACTTAGAATTAAATAAACCTATAAATAAAAGAAAATACCTAGATATTTTAGAAAAATCAGAAATACTATATAATGACACTTATAAAGTAATAAATGAAGGACTAAAAATAAAAGTATAGTATTTTTTTTTATTTTCTGATATAATACTAAACGAAGAGGTGATTTACATGAAAGTGCCATCAGTAGCAATAGTCGGAAGACCTAATGTTGGTAAATCAACAATATTTAATAAATTAATCGGAAAAAAAGTTTCCATAATTGAAGACACTCCTGGAGTAACTAGAGATAGAATCTATGGAACTGTAACTCATAATAACTACAAATTTCATTTAATCGATACTGGCGGAATAGATGTATCTGAAGAAGATTTTAATGATGAAATAATAATTCAAGCAAACATAGCTATTGAAGAAGCAGAAATAATACTATTTGTCGTAGATGGATTAGAAGAATTAAACCAAAACGATTATGTTATAAGAGATATATTAATGAAATCAGGAAAAAGAGTAATAGTAGTAGTAAATAAATTAGATAATGTTAAAAGAGAAGAAAATATTTATAACTACTATGAACTTGGCTTTGAAGAAGTATTACCAGTAAGTGGTGAACATTCTCTAGGATTATCTGATTTACTAGATAGTATTACTAAAGACTTTAACGAAATAATTGAAGAGGAAGAACCAGACGACCGCATAAAATTTTGTTTAATAGGAAGGCCAAATGTTGGAAAAAGTAGTTTAGTAAATGCTCTACTAAATGAAGAAAAAGTTATTGTATCCCCAATAGCGGGAACTACAAGAGATGCTATCGATACCGAATTTACTTATAATAAAAAGAAATATGTTGCTATCGATACGGCAGGTATTAGAAAAAGTGGTAAAATATTTGAAAGAATAGAAAAATATTCTGTACTAAGGTCAATGAAAGCAATTGAAAGAAGTGATGTCTGCCTTCTAGTAATAAATGCTGAAGAAGGAATAATTGAACACGATAAACATATCGCAAGTTATGCTCTTGAAGAAGGAAAACCAATTGTAATAGTAGTTAATAAATGGGATACCGTAAATGATAAAAATGATATAGCAGCATTTACTAAACTCGTAAGAGCAGAATTCAAATTCCTATCTTATGCTAAAGTAACATTTGTATCAGCATTAACTAAGAAAAGAATTTTTACTATCATGCCAGAAATAGATAAAGCCTATGAAAATTCACATCGTGAAATAAAAACAAGTGTTTTAAATGAAGTAATAAGAGATGCAGTAATGATGAAAGCACCACCTTCATATAAAGGTAAAAGATTAAAAATATCCTTTGCCCAACAGACAGGAACAGTTCCACCAAAATTCACTTTATTTGTAAATAGTAATAAATTAATACACTTCTCATATGAGAGATATCTAGAAAACAAATTAAGAGAAAATTTTGACTTTGAAGGAACACCAATAAAATTAGAATACAAAAATAAAAACGATTAATTAACAAAAAAGAATCTCCTAACATATAATGTACTAGGAGGTTTTTTATGTTTTCAGATAATTTTTTTAAAAAAGTAGAAAAGAAAACTAATGTAAATAAAGAAACAATACTTTCCTTAGCGGATAAATTACAAAAAGGAAATATGAAAGATGAGACAACTTTAAAAGAAGTAATAAATGACTTAGCCAAAATGACAGGTAGAGAGGTATCTAAAGAAAAAGAAGAAAAAATAATAAACACTATCTTAAATGACAATGTACCAAAAAATTTAGATAAATTCTTAGATAAATGAGTAATATAACTATTGGTCTTATAGCAAGAGATGATAAAATAAATGATACTCTCGTACAAATAGTAACTAAAAATAATTTAAAATATTTACATAACAAGTGTAACTATATAGGTATCCTAAACTATGATAATTCTTTATTAAATACTAATATCTTATCTCTATGTGATGGTATTATCTTTCAAGGAGGAAGTGATATATACCACTATCATTTTCAAATACTAAATTATGCCATAAATAATAATATCCCAGTACTAGGAATATGCATGGGACATCAAATAATAGGTCTCTATAGTCAAAACACTACTAATGATAAAGCATTAATAAAAATACCAAATCACAATAACAAAGAAAAAACTCATGACATAAAAATAAAACCAAATACCATTCTCTATAAAATATTTGGCCCCACCCTAACAGTAAATTCAAGACATAATGAAGCACTATCTAAAGTAAATTATCCCTTTAAAGTATCAGCAGTCTCTAAAGATAATGTGATAGAAGGCATCGAATATGTAGATGATAATCACTTCGTATTAGGAGTTCAATTTCATCCCGAAGATTTAGATAATACTGAAAACTTATATAACTATTTTTTAAAAGAAGTATTGAAAAGAAAAAAATAATTCTTTTCTTTTTTCATATTTATAAATAAATGACATATAGTTTAGTGATAAAAAGAAAAGAGGTATGTTAATGGAAAAAATAGAAGTTATAAAAAGTATTGGTAAAAGAACAGGAGGAGATATCTATCTAGGTGTAGTAGGAGCAGTAAGAACAGGAAAATCAACTTTCATAAGAAAGTTTATGGAAAATTTAGTAATACCTAATATTGAAGATGAATACGAAAGAAAAAGATGTTTAGACGAACTACCACAAGCTGCTGCGGGTAAAACAATAATGACAACAGAACCAAAATTCGTTCCCGCTACTGCTGCCAAAATAAAAGTAGAAGACTTTAGTGCTAATATAAGAATGATTGACTGTGTAGGCTATGTAGTAAAAGCCGCTAAAGGATATGAAGACGAAAACGGACCCCGTTTAGTAATGACCCCATGGTATAGTGAACCAATTCCTTTTACTGAAGCCGCTGAAATAGGAACAGAAAAAGTAATAAAAGAACACTCCACCATCGGAATAGTAGTAACAACTGATGGTTCCATCGGAGACATTCCAAGAAGTGAATATGTTGAAGCTGAAAAAACAGTAATTGAAGAATTAAATACTGTTGGTAAACCTTATATAGTATTATTAAATAGTGTTCATCCAATGTTACCAGATACCGAAGCACTAGCAGGCAAACTAAAAGAAGAATATAATGTTCCAGTAATGCCAATAAGTATTGAAGCAATGCAAGAAAGAGATATGTATAATATTCTAAAAGAAGCCCTATATGAATTTCCAATAGAACAAATAAAAGTAAATATGCCCGAATGGATAGCCATATTAGCCCCTGACCACTATTTAAAAAAAGAATATATATCCAAAATAAAAGAAGCCATAACCGAAGTAAACAAATTAAAAGATATAGATAAAATAAATAACAACTTTACTGAATCAGAATATATAGCTAAATCATATATATCCGAAGTTGATCCTTCAACAGGAGAGGTAACCATAAATTTAGAAGCACCACAAGGACTATATAGCAAAACATTAAATGACATCATGGGTATTTCAGTATCATCTAAAGCTGAATTGTTATCACTATTCCAAGAATTAAATATTGCTAGACGTGAATATAATCAAATAAAATCAGCCCTAAAAATGGTAAAACAAACAGGTTACGGAATCGCTTCCCCTACTCTAGATGATATGAAACTGGATAAACCAGAAATAATTAAACAAGGTTCTCGTTATGGAATTAAATTAAAAGCCAAAGCATCATCAATTCATATGATAAAAGTAGATGTCGAAAGCACCTTTGAGCCAATAATAGGAAGTGAGTTACAAAGTAAAGAACTAATAAACTATCTAACTGAAAATAAAGAAGGAACAGATATTTGGAAAAGCGAAATATTTGGTCGTAGTCTAGATGTTATAGTTCAAGAAGGAATTCAAGCCAAACTATCAATGATGCCAGACAATGTAAGATATAAACTATGTCAAACACTAACTAAAATAATCAATAAAGGTTCATCAAATATGATAGCCATAGTATTATAAAAAGACTTAACAATCAAGTTAAGCCTTTTCTTTTACTTTAGTAACAATCTTATTACTCTTAAGTCTATCATTTACCATCTTAGTAAATAAAGCATATAATAAAGAACATAATGGTGTGGCAATAAGCATACCAAGTATTCCACCAATACTACCACCGACAGTAACCGATAGAAGAACCCACATACCAGGAAGTCCAATACTCTTACCAACAACTCTAGGATATATCAAGTTACCTTCAATTTGTTGAAGAACAATAATAAATACCACGAATAGAATAGCTTTAACAGAACTAACCATCATAATAAGAATAAATCCAATCGCCGTACCAATAAAAGCCCCAAAGATAGGTATCAAAGCCGTAAAGCCAAGTAACACTCCAATAGTAGAAGCATATGGAAATCTAAATATAAGCATACCAACAAATACCAAACTACCAAAAATTAAAGCCTCTAAACATTGTCCAGTGACAAAGTTAGAAAAAGTTTTATTAGCAAGAGTACCAACTGTATTAATCTTATTAATAGTTTTAGGTTTTAAATAAGCCTTCATAACTTTATTAATCTGTCTACTAAGAGTCTCTTTTTGAGCAATCATATAAATAGCAAATACCAAAGTAATAATACCTTTACTAATAATATTAACAACCGAAGTAGCAACCTCAGTAGTAACAGTAATAACATCCTTAGAATTACCCTTAATATAATCAGTAATAACTTTACCAAAATTATCTAAGTATTCACCAACCTTGTTAACAGTAGACTCATCAACATCAAACTTATTCAAAATACCAATAATGTCCTCCTTATAAGCAGGAAGTGTATCAGTAAATAAAGAAGCTGAATTCTTAAGTTGTGGAATAAGTAAATTCATAACAAAGAAAATTGTTAAAAATACCAATATCAAACTAAGTGTAATACATAGCGGTCTTTTAATCTTATTCCAAATCTTACTAGGTTTAATCTTACCAAAAATCTTTTTTTCAATAAAATTATTCAAAACATTAAGTACAAACGCAAGAATAATACCAAGTAAGAATGGTGAAAATATACTAATAACCTTTCCTAAAAAAGCAAGAATTTTACTAAAATTAACCAAAGCAAATATAACAAGAGCAATATAACTAATAATTATAATAATATCCTTTCTCGTTTTATCCTTCATACTAACATCTCCCCTCAAAAAACAGCCTTATTATACCACAAATAAAGAAAACTTACAATAATATTATTAACAATGAGTAAAAAGTTATACAAGTAGTTAATTTTCGTAAAATAATTACTATAATTTCCTTAAAATACTTGATTTTATTGAGATATTATGGTATCTTTATGTAGTAAGCATAACATATATTGCTTAGAAAAAATAATGGAGGTAATAAAAATGACAAAAGCAGAATTAGTAGATTTCATTGCTGAAAAAGCAGATTTAACAAAAGCTGATGCTGGTAGAGCATTAGAAGCTATGATGGAAGGAGTTACAAACGGTTTAAAAGAAACTGGAAAAGTAACATTAGTAGGTTTCGGAACTTTCACTGCTAAAAAAAGAGAAGCTAGAACTGGAAGAAACCCTCAAACTGGAGAAGCAGTAAAAATCGCTGCTAGAACAGTTCCTGGATTCAAAGCTGGAAACAAATTAAAAGACGCACTAAACTAATAAAGTGTCAAGAACTTCATTTAAGAAGTTCTTTTTTTGCCATAAAAAAAGAAATAAATTACTTTATCTCTCTACTTAAAGTCTCTACTTTACCAAGTATCATGTCTTCTGAAAAGACATTAACAACAATAGTTTGATACTTAGGATTCATAGCCTGAAGAATAATAGCCTTACCACTTTTATATAATCTTCTAACAGATAAAACATTACCCTTAACAGCAATAACAATATCATCACCACTATTATAACCATCTTTTTTTCTAAAGAATACCCTATCACCCTTTAAATAAATTGGAGCCATCGAATCATCCATCAACTTAATAGATAAATCACACATCTTACTAACTGGCTCGTAGGAGGCATTCCTATAACTATTAACAATCTTTTCTCCTCTAGAAGTAATATTATTATTACCAGTCATTGTATTAACATAACTACGAATCATTTTCTTCTCAAACAAATCTTTCTCATCCTTAGTCATAGGAATCTCATCAAATACATCAGAGTTAATATTAAAAATATTAGCAATATCAAAAAATATCTCATAAGGAATATTCAAAGTACCAGTTTCATATTTATGTAAAGTCTGTCTATTCTTCTTATAATTAAGCGCTCTAGCCAAATCCTCTAAAGAATAATTATACTTCTCTCTATATTCTTTCATAATATTACATACAAAAGGTTTTAAATCATCACTAACTAATTCTTGTTTTCTTGTTCTCATAATACACCTACTTATCTTTCATCTTAACAATTGTATATACAGGAATAAGTCCTATCATACCAATCATAATTTTAATTAAATATCTAATAACAATCATTCCAAATAACAAAGTAAAATCAAATTCTCCAATATAAGAAATAATAACAAAGATAATACTTTCTAACATTTGAATAAATAACATTGTACCAATATTACTAAACCAAAGAATATTCTTACTCCTTCTAATATAGTAATAAATATAACTACTACTCCAAAGCATCAACATAATTGATACAAAACCACCAATAAAAATTCTAATATTATTTATATCATAACCAAATAAACTATTAAAAACCTCATTACTAGTAAGTACATAATCACTATTAATAGTAAGTGACAGTAGTGAAACAATAATTCCCACTACTACATATGCTATCCCACTAGTAGTCATTATTCTCTTAACTTCATCAATGCCAAATCTTTGAATAATAATATTATTACATATAAATAATCCCATAATAATAGGAATACCAAGATTTACCTGAAAAGAAAATAAATCTATTGTCTTAAACATAATAATACTAGCTATACTAGACATTAATACCATATATAAATATAAACCATTCTTTTTACCAACTTTATAAAATATAAACATTAGAAAGAAAGTAAAAATAACTTCTAATAAAATTAATATATAATTCATTACTTCACCTTCTTTACACTAAGTATTTTATTAATAATAAATACATATATAATCATAATAATACTCTTAATAAAATAATTTTCTATAGCAATAATAATAGCCTTATCAAATCTAATAAGAAAAGCATAACTAAAATAAATAAAGATAAAAGTATCAATAAACATAAGTCCTACAATAGTAGCAATAATCTTAATATTTTTCTTTTCTTTTTCTTCTTTTAATGTCTTAAAACAATAACCCCCTAAACATAAAGTAACAATCATTGCTATTGGATAAGTAATAAACATAACTAAATTATCTAAAACTAAACTTTGATATAAAGAAGAAGTTTTATCATATATCGAAGGAATCATAAAAGCATTAGATAAAAGAAACATATAAAGTACAACATTAGTAATTAATACTAACATACTAAATTTCTTATATTCTTTAACATCATATCTCTTAATAAAATAATATAAAATAGCTAATAAACCACTACTAAATATAATACTAGGATTAATATTTAAACCAAATATATTTATTAATTTAAAAGACATTAGAAAAGAAATAACTGTATAAATAACACCCAAAAAATAAAATTCATACTTTCCAAAATATTTATGTACTAGATATATAAGTCCTATACAAATAACTATAAATAAAAGAAATAATACTTCTCCCACTATAAACACCTTCTTACTCATATCTATTATATCACACTTCTTTTAAGATACAAATAATTTTATAAATATTTATATTAAAATTTTTTCATTTGTCTAGAAAAGCTATAATCTTTCCTAGTAATTTATAGCCTATAAGTCTATAAATTATAAACTATCATATTCGGGGTGTAAACTTGCTTAAAAAAAAGAAACCTAAGTCTGTTTCCTTTTCATTTTGATCATGTCATAGAAGGCTTCTAGTCTAGTATCAACGCCAACTTCATTATCTTCTGCATCAAAACTCATATAAATTATTGGAATACCATATTCATCACTAATAAATGGCATAATACTCATCGCAGATATCTCTGGAGTACATCCAAAACTCTTAAGATGTAAAATACCATCAAATCCCTCTAATCCATATAAATAACTTTTAACAACACTACCACTAGCATCTGCCCCTAAATGATATTTAATATATTTCTTACCCTTCCTAATCATTCTATTAAGTATAAATCTCTTAGTAATAAGTAAATAAGTAAGATCAGTATCTCTATATACTTCTACTCCCATTTTCATAATCTTTCTTTCACTATTATAAGTAGTATTAGCATCAATTAAAGAATATAATTCTCCAAGTATAGCAACTCTAAGAGGTTTAGTAGGTTTATTAATTAAAATATTTCTAAATTTCTTTCTATACTTAAAATAGTTATAAATATTTTTAAATATCCCATTATCCTTAAAACTATCCAAATATTCTTTTTCTATCTTTTCAAAAGAACCATCTACTACTTCAAATCCCATATTAAGTCTAATATATTTTTCTATTTTATCCATACAAATAATCATAACTAAACTATTAATCAAATAATAAAAAGTACTAATAGGATTAGCCCTTTTATTCATTTTTTTACAAAACTTATATCCCCTCTTAAGAGAAATATGATTATCACTAATCATATTATAAAACTCAAAGTCATAACCTAAATCTCTTAATATCTTTTCTTCAAGTTCTCCATAATATCCATATCTACATCCACCACCACCTTGAACTAAAGTATTAGCCCCTTTTTCTAATGCCTCAATATAATTACCAAGATTATATTTAAAAGGTACACATACAAAAGAAGGAGCATACTTACTACCAATTTCAATAGTTCTTTTAGTAGTGGCAGGTGGCACAATTACTTTACATTTAGTAGCCTTTCTAATAAAATAATCAAAAACAATATAATAATTTCCCAAATGCGGAAAAGAAATAACCCTATCCATTATCTCGCCTAGCCTTTATAATATCCACAAAACTCTCTAGTCTAGTCATTAACCCGCTAGTAGCAGTACTATCATCAATAATAATATTAATAACAGGTACATCTTTTAACTTTCTAATAGCAAGTTCATTAACTAAAGAATCAGAAGCACAAGGAAAAGAAGATAAAAAGACAATACCATCTACACAATCTTTGTAATAGAAAGAACTACCAATATTCTCTTTAGAATAAAGAAAATATAAAGTATTAGAAAAATCTTCTGCATAAGAAATAGCAATCTTTCTATTAAGCCTATCAGAATATAAAATATCAATATCTTCATCCTTAAAATAACGAATAATATTACCACATAAATATTCATCATAAACAACATAAGGATGTGCTACAATAAGAATCTTCATTTTATTAGATCTAAGAATCTTATCTTGTTTATTAACAAGACTTAAATAATATTTTCTATTTTTAATTTTACCCTTAATATAATAAAATAAAACTTTAAAAATATTCTTATTAAATTTAATTCCCATCTTAATAAAACCAAATAATTCAAATTTACCCTTTATATAATCAATATCATAATTAAGTATTTTATCTTCAAATAAATTATTCACAACATCATATATCCCATTAAACTTCATACATACCCTATTGCCTTTTCCATAATTACATATTCTAGGTACTAGTATATAATCACATTTTTGAGATAGTTCTTTAACATGTCCTAAAAAAATCTTAGCAGGAAGACAAGACTCATCAATTGATATATTACCTCCTTTATCAATAATACCCTTATTAGTAGGAGGACTTAAAATAAGTGTGCAACCAATCCCCTCAAAAAAAGTCTTCCATAAAATATAATCACGATAATATAGTAATCCTCTAGGTATTCCAATTCTAATCTTTCTTTTCATATAGCCTCCATCTAATACTATGAAATAAATAAAAAAAAAGAACTAGTTCTCACCACCTAGTCCTATATCACTAACCAATATCTATTTATCGTTTAATTTTCTCTTTTTAACATAAGGCTTATTTTCTTCAATAGTATCATCCTTATATTCAACCTTATCTTCAGATAAATCCATATATAATTTACCATATTCATTAACCGATAAAGCTAGATCTTGTTTTTTACTAGAAATTTCCATACTTAACTTATCAATATATTTTGAAATCAAATTTAATTTACTATATAATTTATCAGAACTATCTTCATATTCTTTCTTCAATATCTTTTCTTTTTTTTCATAAACATCCATCACTTTACAATATTTCTTATAACTAAGCAATAGACTAGAAACAAAACCAACTTCCATAGTAATTAATATAGCCAAAGGATTAACATCAATAAAAAAGGTAAAAACACTAAAGATAAAACAAAAAAATAAACTCATATATATTGATTTAAAAAGTCTATTTGTTTCTTTTTGTCTTTGCCTATCGTTCTTATTCTTAACACTTTTCATTTTTCTATTATACTCGTTAAAAAGGGCATCATATTCACTATCTAAATCATTGTATTCATAAATCATAGTTTCTTTCAAAGTTTCCAATTCATCAAGAGCAAGTTCCTTAACAAATTTATTGTATGTTTCTTCATAATAATTCATAATAACCTCCAAATAATACCAATATTATAATATACTAAATATTAAAAGTCAAGAAAAAAGAACTAGTTCTCATCTTCTAGTTCTTCATCATCTACTATAGTTAAATCAGCATAATCATCATCTATTAAATCAGCATCACTATCATCAGTATAATCATCATCATAATTATCTTCTTCACTCATATTCTCATCATCAATAACATCTTCATCCTCTTCTTCAGAGTCAACTTCTTCATATATATCATCAATATCAATTTTAACAGAATGATTAGCTCTTAAATCCCAATTACCATCATTAAGTAAAATAAATTCTTTAGAAGTAGTTAGTGATTCAAAGAAGTCACCAATTCTTTCTTGGTACTCTTCATCAGATAATTCAAGTAATTTACATACCTCTTTAAATAAATCAGCAGTATTCATTGGTTTTTTATTTTCCTTTAAATATAATTCTGCTATTTTAGCATAAGATAACATTTCAAGATTTTCTTTACTCATTTTACTAAGCATAATATTTCCTCCTACATTTCCTCTCTAAGAATTAACCCTAACATATATGCAGCATTGTTAATAACAACTTTTACTGCGTTAATAAGGGCTATTCTCTCCTTAGTATATATTTCATCATCAGTAACAATCTTCTCTACTGAATAATAACTATGGAATAATCCAGCAAGTTCAAATAAATAATTAGCAACCAAATGTGGTAATCCTTTTGAAGCAGCACTAATAATAACATCTTCAAATTCTAATAATTTATTCAAAATAGTATATGCACTATCACTCTCTATAGTACTAAATTTAATATCTTTTGGAATTTCTTTTCCTCTAAGAATAGAACTAATTCTAGCATTAGCATACTCAATATAGTAAATTGGATTCTCATTACTATTTTTAACTGCTAAGTCAAGATCAAAATCCATTTGTGTATCTAAACTCTTAGAAGCAAAGAAGTATCTAGCAGCATTAACACCAACATCTTCAATTAACTCATTAAGAGTAATAGTTTTACCTGTTCTTTTACTAAGTTTAACCTCTTCACCATTTCTAAGAAGTCTAACCATCTGAAGAATTCTAATATCAATCTTAGATGAATCATATCCAACAAATTCAAGTGAAGATCTAAGTCTATGAATATAACCATGGTGATCTGAACCTAATACATCAATAAGTCTATCATAACCCCTATTAAATTTATCGCTATGATATGCAATATCAGGAAGAAGATAAGTATAATTACCATCACTCTTAACTAATACCCTATCTTTCTCATCGTATAAATCAGTAGTCTTAAGCCATAAAGCCCCTTCATCAATATAACATTTACCACTATTTTTAAGTTTATTCAAAGTATTTTCAACAAATCCACGATCATATAAAGACTGTTCACTAGTAAACACATCAAAATTAACTCTAAACTTATCTAAATCCTTCTTAATACCATCAAGTAAAATATCAAGACCTTTTTGTCTAAAGAATTCAATATCTTCATCTAATTTACTATCACCATATTCATCATATAAAGATTCCGCTATTACAATAATTTCTTTACCATGATAACCATTCTCTGGAATAGCAAATTCTACTCCACATCTTTCCTTATATCTTTCTTTAATAGATACACCTAAATTATACATCTGATTACCAGCATCATTAATATAATATTCTCTTGTAACATCATATCCAGCAAAAGACATTATCTTAGATAAACAGTCACCATACACAGCACCTCTACCATGACCAATATGTAAAGTACCAGTTGGATTAGCAGATACATACTCAATATTAATCTTTTCTAATTTACCAAAATCACTCTTACCATAGTTCTTTCCCATATCATTAATAACATTAATATTATTAAGTAAATAATCTTTATTAATATAGAAATTAATAAATCCAGGATTAGCAACCTCTATTCTATCAATCATATCATCACTAATATTCTTAATAATATCATTAGCAATATTAATAGGACTAGACTTAAGTTCCTTAGTAAGTAAAAAGGCTACATTTGTAGAATAATCACCATTTTTCTTATCTTTAGGAATCTCAATAACTATTTTATTAACATCCATATCTACTGGTAAACTCTTTTTTATAATACACTGTAATTTATTTTTTATACTCATAAAATATCACCCATTTCAATTAGTAATTCATATTCGCATTCTGTATCAGCAATAACATACTTAATATAAATCTTATTATCATTAACATCAAACATCTTCATATTAATATCCATATCAACAGAATAACCATGTTCTTTAAGATAATAATTACTTTTACCATGTTTCTCGTTAAAAGAAAAACTATTAATAAAATCATTACCATCTCTAACAAGTAAAATATCATTATCATTAATCTTAATAGAATACTTAACACTATCAAATACAAAAGATATCTTTTCCTTATTTTTAATACCTTTTTCATTAAAAGTAATAAGTTCTTTTTCTGTATTATTTTTTAAATAACCATTAATTTTAACTCTAATAATATCACTTCCAAACATTTCATTTGAAATCATATCATATCTTTAAAAAAAATACAACATATTTTACGCAATTTTTATCATAATAATAAATGACATACAAAAACAACAAAAATGAGGGATATAAATGAAGAAAAAAACAAAGAAAATAATACTATTAAGTTTATCACCATTACTAGTATTTATATTAATCCATATAGTAGTCTTTACCTATGCCTTTATAACACCAAAATTAGAAATAAATAAATCACAATCATTCTATCTATATGATACTAAAAATGAATTAGTATTTAATGATGATAAAGATTGGATACCATTAAAAGAAATAAGTCCATATCTAGTAGAAGCCACTCTATCAACAGAAGACAAATATTTTTACAAGCATATTGGTTTTGATTATCTAAGAATAGGAAAAGCAATGATAACAAATATTATCAAAAAGGACAAAAGCGAAGGAGCCTCCACTATTACTCAGCAGTATGCCAGAAATCTTTTTCTAAACTTTGAAAAAACTTGGAAAAGAAAAATAGATGAAGCCATTCTAGCCACTGAATTAGAAGTACATTATAGCAAAAATGAAATACTAGAAGGTTATCTAAATACCATTAACTATGGTGGAGTATATGGAATAGAAGCCGCATCTAAATACTATTTCAATAAATCAGCAAAAGACCTCACCCTAGCAGAAGCATCCCTACTAGCAGGAATACCAAAATCTCCTAATAACTATTCACCAGTAAAAAATTATACTAAGGCCAAGGAAAGACAAAAAATAGTCTTAAAGATGATGCAAAAAAATAAAAAGATAACTACTGAAGAATATAATAACGCTATAAATACTAACCTAACTATTATAGGTAAAAAAGAAAAAAGCAATATAACAAGTATTAATTATTTCAAAGACTCTGTATTAGAAGAATTAAAAAGATTAACAAACATACCAGAAGAAATAACTAAAACAGGAGGTTTAAAAATATATACAACTCTAGATATAGAAGCTCAAGAAGATTTAGAAAAAGCTGTATATAGTTATATAAATGATGAAACCAAAGTAGAAACAGCCGCTATCATGATGAATCCTAATACTGGAGGAGTAATAGCCATGATAGGAGGCAATGATTATAATAAAAGTGAATATAATAGAGCCACTAAAGCCAAAAGACAAGTAGGTTCTACAATGAAACCATTATTATATTATACTGCTCTAGAAAGTGGCTTTACATCATCATCATCATTTACTAGTGAAAAAACAACCTTTACCTTTGCCGGAGATAAAACATATAGCCCAAATAACTATAATAATACCTATGCCAATTGCCCAATATCAATGGCAGCAGCCATCTCTTACTCTGATAACATATATGCTGTCAAAACTCATCTCTTTCTAGGAGAAAATATGTTAATAAATACTGCTAAAAGATTAGGAATAACTAGTAATCTAACCGCAATTCCATCTCTAGCCTTAGGTACTGAAGAAATAAGTTTATTAGAAATGACAACAAGTTATTCATCATTTGCTAATTTAGGATACAAAGTAGAACCACATTTTATTAAGAAAATAGTAGACTCCAAAGGAAATATTTTATATGAAAATAAAGAAGAAAAAGAACTAATACTTAATCAAAGTCTTACTTTTATATTAAACGAAATGTTAACATATACCTATAATAAAAACTTTATTGACTATAACTATCCCACTCTAATATCATTATTACCTAACATAACTCATAAATATAGCATTAAATCAGGAACAACTGATACTGATTTATTAATAATAGGTTATAATAAAGATGCTGTTCTAAGTATTTGGAACGGTTATGATGATAATAGTAAAATAGAATCAAAAGAATATTCATATCATAAAAATATATGGATAGATACTATGGAAGCATATTTCAAAGATAAAGAAACAACATGGTATACTATACCTTCCAATGTAGTAGGAGTATTAGTAAACCCTATAACAGGTGTAATAGCAAATGATAATGATACAAAAAAAGAAATGTTCTTCTATATAAAAGGAACAGAACCAACATTAAATGGAACCACTAAAGATCTAGATGCTGTCTTCAAAGAAGAAAATAGTTTAAACGAACAAAAAGAAGCACCATAAAAAGATGCTTCTTTTCCTATCCACTTCAAATACTAAATATCACCAAATAAATAACTTTTTATAGACAATTTTAATTGTAAACAATAATCATATATAAATGTAATAGGTAAATCTAAACTATAAAATTTTCATCACCAATCGATTACATAAATATAAAGATTTAAAATAGATAGTAATGGCTTGAAATAGTTATCCCAATTTAACTCTTAAAATAACTTAAAGAGACCACTTACATTACAAAGAAATTTCAAATTCAATAGAATTTAACTTGGATATTTCAAAGTCAGTTCTTTGTATTTGTTCTTCTAATGTCTTAGATTTTTCTCTTATTTCATCAGCATTATAATTAACATCAACACAATCAAAATAAGAATTGTTAACCTCAGTAACTCTTCTTTTAGCACTTTTGCATTTTAATAAATCATCATAAAAGGATTTTAACTTCCTTAGATAAGTATTATCAACTATAGCGCTTTGAATAGTTCTGCCATCAGATAACTTAAATGAGTTATTTTTTTCATATAAAGTAGCTTTTAATTTAGATATTTTTTTCAAAATATTCTCTTGTTCCATCAGAGCCTCATCAAAGTCTTTCTTATAATCTTTAATAACATTAGCTGTTCCATCAAGTTCAATAATAGTTTCATTGAAAATCATTTCTTCAATATGAGAAGTTATATTGGTAAATTTCTTTTCCTCATCCGCTATTATATTCATTAATTCTGAAATATTTGTTTTCATATAT
>OFMM01000098.1_pt1 | contig 68066 bp, 89 predicted proteins | sample 1541811 | NCBI WGS metagenome assembly OFMM01 (sample SAMN04209246, study PRJEB22552) | human gut metagenome | biome: gut; material: feces | host: Homo sapiens | place: USA: Oklahoma
TATCGTGTGTGGATTTTTGCAGGGTGCGTCCGGCAGGGCGCACCCTGTTTTAGTTATAAATTAATAGCTATACACTTGTTTTTGCTGATGCTCCGCTTTTTCAGAGTTTTCTTTATAAATCAAAGAGAAAAAGTCTTAAGTATTAACACTTGGACTATTCAAAGCATACAATAGCTATTCACACCGACACAAGCTAGTGTCACATCATATAATATGCTTATTCAAGAAATCAAAGATTTGCTGTTGTGTTCATTATAATATTTTGCCAAATCTTTTGCGATAACATTGTAAGCAAATCGGTTTCCTTTTACCCTAGCACCAATCCACATAAGCATAAACTCAATTATAAAGACTGCGATTAATTTACATGAAAGCGGTTTTTTAATGTACCACGACAAGAAAACATACATAAATCCTATCCATAACATCATAATTGTCATGTCTCTAAGCAGCAAAAAATCACGCTGCGCCATATAGATTTGTGCTTGACTTTCATATTTTTGATATATCGCGTACCAGTATTGGTTCTGGATTTTTTCGCATTCCTTTTTGTCCTTGCAAGAATCGATTTGGGTATATAACTTCTCATAAACTTTTCTTGCTGTTTGCTTAGAAAAACGCTCATCTTTATCGTTTTTATCGATATCTAAGAAAATTGTATTTCCTGGAAGTCCTTTTATAGGCCAAATAACCTTGTCTTTTAGCCGTCCTTGAAGAATTGAATCAAAACAGAACACGAAAATATAGATTATTGATGATATGATAGAGGATTCGAACAGTTCTGCTGCTGCCTTCCAAAGATCACTCGAACTCATAAGCTGTGCGATATTATCAACAATCCCGGTTTCCATAAGAATCAGGAGAATATTTCCCAATACAAATGATTTCAATTCCTTTTCTCTGTAATTTTTGAGATCGCTATCCATGATATCAATTGCTCCATTCTTCTACATAGTCAGAGAACTCAATTGACTTCAGCCCTACCCATCTGCGATCAGGCATTTTACCATTGTGATGGCATATTACATTGCCATTTGTTTTATATACGGTAACACCACGTCTAATATATGCATTGGTAACCATTTTCAATGGGTGACTTGAATTCTGGGCTACGGAAGCAAATGCTACTTTATTTCGAGAGTTACCTTTTTCAATCTTTTCTCCTAGCATCCGGTTTAATACTGATGGACTCACATTGTGTCGTCCTCCATGATGAGGAACTTGGTAAAAAGAAATATCCTCTACAATGTTTTCGCCAATTTTTTCCATATAATCAATTGCTCTATTTAACGAACCAATACCTGCATCACCTGTAAGGATGAAACCAGAGCCATCCACTTTTCCCCTTAGAATTACACTCGTTTCATTTTCTGCTGAAGTCGTTTCACTTTCTCTAAGCGTTTCGATATCCCATGTTTCAAGAATATTTAGTGCAAAATCTTTAACCGACGCCAGAAACTTTAGAAGTGTTCCATCATGTTGAAGCGCTGAGCTCATTTCAAGAGGTGTCTTTTCTGAGGACACCAAAAGGCTTAAATAGTATTGCTTTTCAGGGGAGAGTATCAACAACTCATCTTCGATATGAGTTCCCTCGAACGCCTCATAAATTGGAATGTTTTTTTCTTTAGCCATATCCTCAATATCAGCAATCGTTTTATATTTTTCTCTCAATCTCCTTGCAAGACTTTCTTTTGTAATGCGTCCATCATTAATTTTATCAAAAAGGTCATCTACGTATTTCCACGGGCGATTCATATAAATCTTTTTTACGCTGAAATTCTCTAAAACTTTTTTTATTCCAATTGTATGGTCTTGGTCTGGATGAGTTATAACTATAAAATCAACCGATTTTTCGGTGATGTCTTTTATATTAAGTTCATCATTGAAATAATATTGGTTCATGTGTGCAACCAGAGCATCACCATGTGCCTCAAATCCACCATCGACGACACCTATTTTGTAAGTTGCTGCTCCGCCGAATGATACTCCAGACCTCCAACGCATGCAAATTGCATCGGCATCTTTTGTGCTTTTCTCTGAGTTCACACCTATAAAATCGATTTCATATGCCATTTCAAAGTCTCCATTCTGGTGCTTTGCTTTAATCGTCTTGTGATTTTTAATTTTCTGTGCCAAGTATATCATAGTCCTATATAAAAGGTCAACTTTTTAACTAATATCACTGAACGTCTATACATCCAAAACTAGCGCTCGAAAATTAAGAAGCCTTTTAAATAACGGATTTATGGACACCTGCGTTGAATTTCCCGAAGAAAACAAATAATCCGAACTCATCTCCTATTGGAAACAAGTTCGGATTATTTTTGTTTGGTCCGCCTGACGCATCAACAGACGAACTTTCGCATTTATGCTGCGCCAAAGTATTTTTTGCTTCTGGAACCCTACCGCGCCGCCGATGGTCGCCGGTCTGCGTAAACTGTAATATTTTTGTAACCATTCCGCAAATAAAAAATCCCCCGCCAGCTTTCCTTTCGGATTGCCAGCGGGGGATTTTCATTTCAGTGCAGAAGCATCGTCAGTTCATAGGCCACAAGGCCGGAAACCAACGCCGCAATTACAGCCCACCAAAGTTTGTTTCCAAATGTTCCGGGGGCTTTTTCCAGCGCGGTCAGGCGGTCGTCCTGCTTTTTGTTTTGAGCCGTTACAATTTCAAGGCTCTTGTTTGTGTTTTCGAGTTGCTGAATCGTCAGCTTGATGTTGGTGTTCATGCCATTCACCGCATCAGTCAGCTTTTCCAAGTCGTTTAGGCGGTGCGTATTGCTTCGGGCACGGTTTTCAACCGCTGTCAGGCGATGTTCCAGCTCCTCGTCAGTCATTCTTCTTGTCCTCCCCCGCCTGACCGAAGCGGGCCACAGTGGTGGTTTCGCGGTTCTTCTTTTCCATGTACGCGGCCAGCTTCTTCTTGCTGATTTTGAAGACGACTTCCACGATCCAGTCAAGGGTTTTTTCATTGATCGCCCAATCAAGCCAGTCCGGGGTGATCTCGCGCAGGGTGTCGATGACCAGCTTTTTCTTCTCAGCTCCCATCTTTCCGCCGGCAATGTTGACTTCCGCCCACTCGATCCACTTGTAGGCCGTCTTGGCGATGACGGCGCCGTAGCCCAGCCGCACCGCAAACAGGGCAGTGACAGCCACACCTACTACCATAAAGATGTAGGACAGCCACGCCGGGAATGCCATGAGGAAGGATTTCAGAATTTCCATGATGATACCTCCGTTTGTTTCTCTTTACATTTTCCAGCGGCTCTTGTTGGGCCGCGTGTCGATATGCACCCAGCCTGTCACGCGCTTCGGGTGCGCTGCATCTTTCGGGTAACGGCCAATGCCGCCGCGTCCGGGCAGGAGCTTTTCGGCGTAGTCAGCCACGGCGTTCACCGTCACGCCCTCCACCCAAAAGTCTGCGGCCCGGCCCTGAATGTGCTGGCTGTTGCTGCTGGCGCCGGGCAGGGTCGCGTTATAGGCCGCCGTCCGGTAGCCGCTCGTGATATGCACCTTCGCACCGAAATGCTCCCGGATGCACTGCAACAGCACCACCAACTCATCGTCGATCAGGATGGTATCAGATGCCTTGCAGACAAATTCCTTAACCTGAAAGCAGGGTGCCAGATAGGTCTTCCCATCCTTCTTCAAACTGTACGTCTTGATTGCCATGTTCTTTTTTACCTCGTTCTTTCTTGATCTCGTAGAATTTCCCATACGTTTGATTTAGCTTATGCCGCAAGCTCATGCACTCGCAATGGCTCAGAACACCGCGATAGCTCCCGATGGTTCTTTCAACGGATTCTTCCGTGATCTTTCCTTCCTCATATTCCGCCAGCACTTGCGACAGCCGCAGCTTAATGCCTCGGATTGTGGCGTGTCGTAGGCGGCGGTGTGTCGGCCACACCTTCATTCCTACAAACTCCACGCCCTGCTTCAATGGCTGGATGCTGGTTTTTCTGTTCAAGGCCAAATTTAGCTCCCGGCGCAGGAACGCTCCGATCTCATCCCGGATTCTGGCAAGCTCCTGCTTGTCGTGCCCGACGATAATAATGTCGTCCATGTACCGGATATACCAGTGGATGTGCAGCGTGTGTTTCACAAACTGATCCAAGGTATCAAGGTATATATTGGCGAACATCTGTGAGGTCAGGTTGCCAATGGGGACGCCCACGTCCTCCAATCGGCACTCCGGCGGCACCTCATCTGCGCTCATCCCCTCCGGCAAGCCAAATTTGGTTTGGTCACTATGCAGGATCACGCGGAAAAGCCACATCATGCGCGGGTCTGTAATTTTCTTCCCGATGATCCTCAAAAGAATCTCGTGGTCGATGCGATAAAAATACTTTGAAACATCCAGTTTCAGAGTGTAGGCTGGGCCGCCCCTGTCCGCCTGTCTCATCCAATATTGCAGATGATCCAGCGCCGCATGTGCGCCCTTGCCTTTGCGGCAAGCATAGCTGTCCGGTATAAAGCCTTTGTCAAAAATAGGGAAAACGATCTGGTAAATCCCCCACTGCACAACGCGGTCAGGGTAGTGTAGCGCCATCGCCATGCGCAGCACCGGGCGCCTGATCCAGAAGATTCGGTACGCCCCTACCTTATAGGTCTGCTTCTCCAAGCGATTCTTTAATATGATGCAGTACTCCGCTTTCTTCTGCTCAAACACCAGCACCTCATCGCGGGTTCGTTTACCCTTGCAAGCATGTTTGTGCGCCAGCATCAGATTTTCAAAGTCCGCCACTTGGACGAAGATATTATTGTAGGTTTTCATTTTTGCCTTTCTGCGTCCGTGACATATTCGGCCACTCTCCACCAGATTGCCGGGCGGTGAAGATACTCCGGCCATTCTCCCCGGCGTACTGTCTGCCTTGACGCAAATTCAAATTATTCGTGCAGCACTCCCCGGCGCCACACGACGGATTCTGACCCCTTTTACCCATGTAATGCAGCCCAGACCTTTTGTTCATAAGCTGACATTCTCTTGTGGGGAAAAGCCGAGCGCCGCCCAATGTTGCCGTTGCGGTTGCCGCGCACATTGTTGAGGTTCACTTTGGAAACGCCCGCGTTGGAAGTGTTGTTCCAGCTGCCGCCCCGGATCGGGATGCGTAATTGACGGTCAGACCCCGGCGCTGTACAAAATGTACCGCTATATGTAAAAAGGCAAGCAGCCTATTTCGTCTGTTTGCCTTCCACATATTTCTTGTAGTTACCGATCATTCCGCCGATTGCCTTGGTGTGTTTGCTCCATGTTTCGTATTGGTGCATCGAGATGCACACCAGCGGTTGCGGCGGAAGCTCTGGCGTTTGGCCGTCGCCCTGCTGCTTGTGCTTCTTCTTGCTCCCCTGCTTGCGCGGTATCGGGGTTGCCGCCTCATCCAGATAGTCCCTCAAATCCAGCAGCAGGGTATCGAGTTCCCGCAAGGTATCTTTCTTGTAATACTTTGTCTGAATCTCATTGCAGAGGTGCTGCATGTCGTACATGGTATCTTTGATTCTTTTGGCAAGGCCGTACTTTTCCTCTCTCGGAAATTCCCGCAGGATTGGCTTTGCGTATTTAATCATCGTCTTTACCGCTTCTTTCAGACGGTATCCGCCATTCGATGTGTTCATCTGCTGCAATTTTTCATTTTCAATGCTATTCATATCAAGTCCCAAGGCCCTACAAAATATTGGGGCGGCTACCGCCGCCCCATCGGTTCACGGTTTACCCCTCTTCGAGGGAACCCACAAAAGCCGAGCGCCGCCCAACGTAGCCGACGCGGTAGCCGCGCACAACGCTGAGGTACACTTCGGAAACGCCCGCGCTGGAAGTGTAGAGCCAGCCGCCGCCCCGGACCGGGATGCGCTCACCGCTGTTAATCATGTACATGTCATCGCCGCCGTAGTCGCCGCCGGGGTTCTTCGGGTACATGCCAATGCCATAGAGAATCTGCGGCACGGTAGACAGCGTGGTTGCCAGAGAGGTGAAGCCAGTGCCACGGCCAGTATCGCTCTTTCCGGTCAGGGCGTCGGTAACGAGGGTAATCTTGCTGTTGCGCCAGTCGAGCTTGATAGTGCCCGACGTACCGGGCGCCACAAGGCTGCCGTCTGCGGTGATGGCCTTCCACAGCGTACTCGATGCGGACAGGTCTGCCGTTGCCAGTGCGGCGTCGTTGTGCTGAATGATCTGGATTTCACCGTCAACAATGCGCAGACCAGCGGCCCACTCCCACGCATTGCCATTCAAATCACAAATACCGGACAGATCATTGTTGTGGCACCAGCTCACCGGGCCGCTTCCGGTCAGGGTCAGGTTTACTTTGCCGTCACTGCCATAGGTGGCCGGGATGCCCTTTTCCCATGCGTGTGCATGGTCGCAGCCATAGTTGTTGTTGCCGCGCGGCTGGAAGTCGTTGGCAAGGCACCAGAGCTGGATTGCAGCGTACATCGCGTTGGTCGCCAGCGTCCAGCCCTCGCCCTTGCTGCGGCTCTGACTCACCGCCTCATCGAAGCTGACGTTTACTGCCGGGGTCTGCATGGGCAGACTGCAAGGCACACCATTGACGAGGGTATCATGATATTTACCGAGACAGAAATAGGGCTTCTCCACGCCGTCGATCTTGAACGCAGGAAGCACCGTATCATCGCCAACGCCCACGTCCTTGTAGGTCATCTTTGCAATGGGCACCACAACGGACGGATTGCCAAACTTGTCCAGCAGCACAGTGTTTTTGCCGCCGCTGATGCCCTCAACAGCGGCCTTGAAATCAGCGTAATTCGTCATAGCTTATTGCTCCTTTCACTTAGCCAATGGCCCACAGGGTCAGAATGCAGCGGCTCGCATCGAACGGCACAGGCTCCTTGACGGTCTGCTCCATCTCGCCTTCTCCGTCCAGCGCGGGCACCTTCTCAACAGTCTCGGTATAAGCGCGGGCGGGAATGTCGATCTGTGCGGCATAGGACAGATCATCACCGCCGCCGATAACCGTAGCCAGTGCGCCGCTCCAATTACGCACCACGTCGATATGCACCGGAAAATCCTGCTCATACTTGGCAAGGTTCACCATGATCTCATCATCGCCGAAAAAGAGCTTGGAACCCACCAGTTCGTAGGCCAGCTTGGTGCCCTCATTTTTTTCGATCACCTGAATCATAACTCAGTACCCTCCATTCATGTTGTTCTCGCGGCAGATTTCGCGGGTCGTCGCGGCGATCATCTCCGCCTGTTCCCGCTGTTCTGCGCTGATCGTACCCCGGCAGCCAAAACTTTCGGCCACCTGAGCCTCATAAGCTCTGCGCTCGTCACTCTTGATAATCACATTTGCCATGTGGTTACACTCCTTCCTCCCCAGTCGGGGCCACACCGTCTTCATACTCCGGGGCCGGGATCATGCCACCCTGCACCTCCACTTCTAGGGTCACTTCCTTTGCGTTTCCGGTATACGCAATCTTGAAGCCGTTGAGCAGCTTGTCTGTGACAATGATATTGCCAGCAGTGCCCGCCGGGTCGCCGTCAAGCGCCACGCCGTTCGGCATCACCGCAGAAACAACGCGGACATTCACGGTGTAGTCGGTGTTGTTGCGCTGCTGTTTCAGTGCGATAGTCTTCTTGGAGTTGTTGGCCGGATACTTTGCCGAGTTGTACAGGTAGATGAGGTGCATTTCTCCGGTCATTGCCTCAATATCGCGGCAATGCTCATTCATCACGCGAGTATGCTCCGCCAGTAGCAAGCTGCCCTCCAAAATGCCTTCTTCCATGTGGTTGAAGTTTTCTGCGCTCTGGGCAGTACCAACGGCCAGCACCTCGCCATCTACCCGCTGGTGCGTAACCGAGCCGTCGGAGTTGGTCGATTCCATGAACCTGTTGACGAACTGCGTCACCCGGTCAACCCATTTTCTTACCGAATACATAGATACCCTCCTTATGCGTCGGCGCTCTTGAAGTTCAACGCGACGCGCAGTAATGCGCCCTCGTCGGCCTCCTCGAATGTGATCTGTTCATTTCCAATCAGTGTCTTGGTGTACATCACCTGCTTGCTGGTATCCAGAAGCGCGATCTCCGTGACGGTGCCCCCGGCAGCCTCACCGGGCGGGATTGTCATAAAAAACGCAAGCCGCCCATCTTTCAGTGTTTCCACGCTGTCGATGGGCACAGCCTTATAGGTGCTTCCCACCTTATACCGGGCCGATGCGACGCGAACCTTGGTAAAATCCTTGTACAGCCCCAGTGCATAACTCGTCATTGCCATAATCTTTCACCCCCTTTCATTGAACAAACGGCTCCTCGCCGCTCCTCTTTCCCTTGAACTTGGTTGCCGAAACCTCCACGTCCACTGCCATCGGCACTTCGTCCAGCGTCGCAGGAATGTCACTTGCGCAGGTTTCCGTTCCGGTCATTGTAGCTTTCATGCTATACTCCTCCGTTTCTCCTTCCATCGAAAGGTCAGTATCATAGATTCCAGCCGTCGTTGTCCTGTATGGGACAGTGCCAGCGGTTTCAACTTTGTACCGGGTTTCTTCCTGCCCAGCCTCCACAGCCATCTCGCCAGCGGCCAGCGCGGCTTTTGTTGTCACTTTCGGCCATGTGCCAGCGATTTGGTCTTTGCTCGTGTACGGAGTTCTGAGCTTGTCTGCTGTGTTCTCGGTGCCCACGGCGATCTCAGCCCCAGTAATGCCCGCGTGAGTTGTACGGTAAGGGATTGTGCCCGCCGTTTCCACCCGGAATGCGCTGGCCGTCCCAGTGCTGTCCACCTGCATTTCCGCATTTGCTATGCCGCCATGGGTAGCCGTCCGGGGCCATGTACCCGCAAACATCGTTTCGCTTGCATAAGGCACCCGGTAAATCAGTGCATCCAATCCGCACTCAATTTCTACCCCGCTCTGCACCTGCAAATACAGACTATCGAGATGGGCAGTCATCCGTTTGTAGATTGACACGCTCCGGTGGATTTCTTTGCGGCGCACCGGGATCAGCGCTCCGTCCACAGAGCAGATTACCCGGAAGTGTCCCGGTGTTCCCTCGTAGTCGTACCACTGTTCGATCTCTGACCGGGGATAGATTGCGGAAATGGCCCGCAAGGTTGCCCAGTCCGTTCCGTAGTATCGGCGCACTTCCAGCGCCGTCTTGATGATCCGGCGTTTGGCTTCCAGCGGGTAGGCTGCATCGTACCAGTCAACTTTGAACTGTACCGCAAGAACATCCAGAATTTCTTCCGGCTGCGAATCAATCTGGGTATACACCGCAATTCGTTCCGCTTCCCTGCGCTCTTTCTCCTGTCGGGCACGATACACCATGTCAATGATCCTGACCCACGGTTCACTCGCAACCGCCGGGGGCAAACCCTCGATCAGCCCGGTTTCCCACAGATCAGTCATCTTCGATACCTCCGTATACGATCTTGCAGCCATTCAGTTTCGCCACCTGCGTCTTGGAGATTGACACATCTTTCGGCGCTGTCAGGCGCGGGCGTTTCGCCCCTGCCTCTCGCACCAGCTTGATGAGTTCCGAGGAATCAATGTCACGTCCTATTTTCCGCTGCCAGTTCTGGTATTCCTGCACAGCTTTTTCTACATTTTCCTGAATGGTCGTCGCAGATTTTGTATTGCTCGATGCGATCCAATACGTCAAATCAATGTCGTATGGCACCTCCTCCGGGGCACAGCATATAACTAAGTCCCCCATCGGCTTTTTCACATCCTCGAAGTAATCCTCCATTCCCCGACATTCCTCATCCGTCGGCAGCCTTCCATCTTCCATGAGGAATCGAATGTAAATGGTATAACCCTCCACGCATTCCATGTCAGTGTCTTCAACATCGGTGCGCCAGCTCTTTGCGAAGTACTCATAGGCATCCTTCGGCCCTGCGTGAGAGAATATCGAAGGTGCTAGATTGATTCTCCGAGTAAATGAATCGTCATCCTCTGTGTCGGTTCCTCCGCTGCTGGCCGATGTGTTGCTTACCGACTGCACATAAGGAATCGGATCAACCAGCACATTGATTTCCCCTGCAAAAATTCCATCACTTTCGCTTCCCGCTTCGTCCGCCACAGCCTCAACATCCACCGTTAGCTGTCCCGCCGGGATTTCAGCATACTTCACGGTTTGGAAATATCTCTTGTCCCCAGTGCGCACCTGCGTTCCCTCCGGGATGCTCGTTGCGCTCTGCCGGGCCGCTGAAAGAGTGAATCGTACAACGGCTGTTGCCTTTCCGGCCTCCATGCGTTCCACGCCCACAATCGGCGCCAGATTATCAAGGTTCGATCCTGTGCTTGTCACCAGCAGCTCCGCCCTCAGACAAGCGTTGCTGTACTCCATCGTGTGATGAGAACGATGTGCCAGCGCCAGCAAAACAAGGTTTGCTTCCGAACACTTGGACAGCGATACTGTTCCGCCGTACAGTTCCTTGTTGTACTTCTCGAAAAGGGCCTTGCAGTCTGCCACGGCTTCTTCCAGTGTTTCACCATTCTCGATGGAAATATCCGGGATGTTCTCAAATTCTTTAATTCTCGACAAGCTGCCACACCACCTTTGGTATTACTTCGCCATGCACCGCGTCGCTTTCGAGCCAGTCAACCCGAAGTACCTGTGCCCTCGGTTCAAACTCTGCCGTCTTCTCGACGATCTCTGCTGTCAAAAGGCTCTTTGCGATCTCCATGGGTTTATCAAGGCACACGCTCCGGTCAATTCCCAGAAGCCGATTTCCCTCTTGGCTGCCCATCGGCGTTGTGTAGAGAACATGGAGGCACCGCGCCACGTCTTCAATTTCTTTCTGTGTTTCGCTGTCCCTCGACACCTCCAACACAGTGCTTCCAATGTCGATCATGTGTATTCCTCCAATGTCAGTTTCAATCTGCATTGTGTCAGGATACCGAGCTGCATCACCACGTCCCACTCGTCGCTTATATCCACGATCTTGAAACGGTTCTGGGCGACAGGCGAGAAGCCGATGATGAGGTAATGCACCTCTCCTGTTTCCGCCATTTCCACGAAACGGTTGAGCATTTTCTTGGGATTCACACCATAGGCCGAACTAAGCAGCAGTTCAAAGGTATACTGTTTCAGTTTCGGGCTGATGTACTCGCTTCGAGCTTTTCCGCTTGTTACGTCATGCTTTGCCCAGTTTGCACCTGTGCTTCCGGCGAAGTTCACCGGGGTCAACACCTTCAGGTGCCCAACGGTGAAGATCACATCGCCAAATGTTCCAATGTACACTCTGGCACCTCCTTATAGCGGCGGGGTCGTCGGGTTGCCAAGGTTTCCTGTGTGAGTGTGCTTCACCAGCGATTTTCCCATCACCGTCACATCGCCCGCCGCACCCGAAATATTCACGGTTGCGCCGGACGCCTTGATTGTCGGCGCATTCATGCTCAGTGTTGCCCCGGCCTTCAAATCAAGGTTAGTCGATGCGCTCACCGTGATGCTCGTTGCCCCGCTGATCGTTACCTCTCCGCTCTGGGAGATCGTCACCGTCGTCCCGCCCACCGAAATTTTGTAGCTTTTCGCTTCAAGGCTTGCGGCGTCCTCGGCCTTGTCCACGAGCTTGCCTTTCGTCTGGCGCCCTGTCTGCTTGTCGGTATACTGGGTGTAGGTGCCTTTCTCGACATCGTACACCTCGTATGCCTTTCCCTGCTCGTTGGCATAGTCTTTGCGGAACACGCCTTTCTTGCCGCCCGCCGGGGGCTTCTTATCATTCCAGTACCTACCGAGAATGACAGCATCCTCCGGGCTATCCCCAAGGTGGAGCACCAGCACCATGTCATCGACTTCCGGCATGTTGTACTCACCGTTCGCAAGGAACGCAGCGGCGGCAGTAACGGTATCGTCACGGTCAGGATAATTTACCTCACACGTCCCATTTTCATAGTCGATAGAGCTAACATATCCAACTCTTGCTTCACAGCTCACAACCTTATATCCTCCACTTTGCTGGCCTTGACCTTTGTTTTGTAGCCACTGCCCACGGAATAGGTATGGTTCAGTTCATCGACAAAATATTTTCCGTCGATCTTCGAGCCAAAACCGGAAATGTTGATGCACTGGGCCGACGCTGCCACCGGGTAGCCTATGATCGTAAAGCTGCACGACGTAGAACCGTGGTTCGCATTCCGTATCGCCGCTTTTAGTCTGGCCTTTGCGTCGGCTTCGCTGCTCACTTTTCCTGTGAGTTTCAGTTGCCGTTCCTCTGTACCAACCGTGACGGAGATGTTGATACCCTTTTTTTTATTGGTATAGGTATAGATTCCGCCAGTATAAGTACCTGTGGTTGATGTACTCCAACTGAAACTCCCCGATTCCACACAGATTGCCGTTCTGTTGTTCTTGGGCATTTCCTTGTAAGCCGTCCACACCGCACTTTTCTGCTTGTACTTTTCCCGGTCATAAATCCAGAGCTGCTGTGCGTAGACCTTGATAACCAGTGCGTAGGTTTCGCAAAGGTCTTGGAGGAAAGCGCTGTCGGTGGCGTCCTGCTCTTTGGCATCGACTTGCTGATCCTCGGCATCGAATTTCACTTGCAGTCCATACCGTTCTCCGATTTTCTTTGCGATGTTCTTGATACTGGTTTCTTTCCATGTGAAAGTCCTGCGCCGGGCACTAAAGCTGGTATCATTCGGCTTTGCCACGCCGCTGATGCTCAGCTTGTCCGGGGAAGCAGAAAAGCTCGTTTCTTCCACCATGAATGCCCCGCACTCCGCGCTGTAAGGACGGACACCGTTCACCACTCCGCCGATATTCCAGTCATAGACAATGATGGAAGGATACAGTTTCGCGCCCTTGTCGGGCATCCACTCACCCTTCCATTTGTCTTCGCTGGCCCGGATCGTAATGCTCACGCTGTCGCTCTTGGAGGCCGCGACATCTGAATAGCTGAAACTTTCAATATCCCGGCTGATTTGCTCCGAAATATTTGTTTTTTCATACATCATTCCGATGGCAGCCCTGCGCCCCTTGGGCCTTTCCACAAGCGAAATCATGCTCCACCTGCTTTCCATGGGGGCAGGTCATCGCGTTTTTCAGCGGGAAGCACCGGGGTGGACAACACCACCCCGGAATCAAACCGTGTCACTCTGATCTGCTCCGGGTTGTTCTGCATCAACCAGTCGGCCTTCAGCTCACTACCATACACTTTCAGCGCGATCCAGTCCCATGTGTCACCGGATTTTGTCGTGTACTCAGGCATAGTCTTTCTGCCTCCGTTCTCTTTCGTACCGCTCAGTGTTCTCGCAGAAACGCTCGTAGTCCTCCTCCAAAACAGTCCTCAGCTCATCAGCGGTCATGCCGCCGTACACCGTGATGTTCGGGGAATAAACATAGTTATTTCCGCTCGTACTCGTGTAGGTACGCTGATAGCTCAGGCGGCCAGAAGCGCTGCCCGGCTTTGTGGTTGATTCTTCGGAATCGGATGCGGACTTTCCAATATCCGGCAGCTCCACTTCCTGCGATGCTGCTTGCAGAGTTTGAAGATTCTGCCAGCTCAGTTCGGGATCGCCCGCCGTCGGGAAGAAGCTCACATTGCTCAGATCGAGCCTGTCCGTATTTGCGGTATATTCCAGCTCCGCCTTCACTGCATCCATATCCCGGATGGTGCCGATCACCTGCTGTGCCTTTTTGTTTCCGATGATGGTTTGTGCGCCGTTGATGGCCTTTCCAATTCCGCCGTAGATAGTCTGCGTCAGCTTGGATTGATTTTCCGTAACCGCCGGGGCCTCCATCGAAGCCACCTTTTCCAGTGCGTCCACCGCGTAATTTGCAATGTCCGTCGTCCGGCTGAATACCACGCCCATATCGGAACCCAGCAGCATGGCCGCCGCCACAGGCTCACCCATTACAGCAACATTTTGCTTTATCTGGTCGATTCTGTTCTGGCGCTGGGCTTTCGCAAAGTCGATCAGCTCCGCATTGTGGCCCGGATTGTCGGTAAATCCGCCGTTGGCAAACAGTCGCGGCTTCTCACCCGCAGCTCCCAGCAGGTCGGAGAAATCCACACCCAGCAGCTTACCAGCCTTGACCCACGTTTCGATGTTCTGCTCCCGGACATTCCGCTTGAACGAAATGACCGCTTCCGGCCCAGCCTCGCCAGCAATGGAGGGGCCATGCGTCATGCCGCCGTTGGCGAACTGCGGCAGAGCAACTTCTTTCAGGTTAAAGCCAAACTGCTTTCCGCCTATTTCCGGCACCCAGTCCGGCACCGTAATCTGGAATTTATTCAGCGCCCGGATAATGAAGTTCACTACCTTCACGCCGATGGTCGCAATGCTTTTCACCAGCCCGATGATACCGAGAACCGCAGGTTCCACGATGGGTAAGATTTTTCCTACCACATCCACCACAACCTTGATTGCGTTTACCAGCGTAGTGCCCACCAAGCTGATAATCACAGACAGCAGCGGCATAATCGCGGGCAGCCCTTCGTTCACCACAAAGCCTATGATTTCAGAGATCACAGGCTTAATGTGGTTCACGCCGAGGTCTACAATCTGCTGAATCACACCAACAACAGACTGAATTACAGGAATTGCCACGCCAAAGGCTTCGCCGAGGTTGATGCCGAAGATGTTCACGCCGGACAGCTTTTCTTGAATTCCCTGCAAACCCTCCGTCGAGAACGTGTTTTGCAGGGTATCTTTTACAAGGCTGCCGATGCTGAGGATTTTCCCTGCGAATGTGTTAAAGATCGTCAGGCCGTCCGGGCCAAACACCGTCAACACCACTTGCTGAATATCGGTGAAATGGTCGCCGAGAAGGCTCACCACCGCTACGATGGTTCCCAGCCCTGTGATGATGGGGCCAAAGGTGCCAAGGAGTGCCATAAACCCAGAGCCGAGTTTTCCGGCCACCGGGCCAATCGTACTGCTCAGCACACCAAGCCCAGCCTTTCCGACGCCGAGGGTGCCCTTTGCCGTTCCAAGCAGATCGCCGCTTCCCATTTTGTTTCCCATATTCATAATGGAACCTTTGAAGCCAGCGATTGACTGAGCCGCATTTGTTACATACTTCCCGGCAGCGGAATTTTTCAGGATTCCTTTCAGGCCGCCGCCTTCGGTCGTTGCCGTCAGCACGTCGCTTACAAAGCTGATGTTTCCTTTTTTCGTCCCGCTCTGCAACCCCTTAAAATTTTTCAGGGTTGCCCAGATACCAACGCCCGCACCGTCCAACTTCTGTCCTATTTTTCCAAGGGTTGTTGTCGGCTGCTGCGCTCCCAGCTCTGTCATGGCCGCACCATAACTAGCACCCTGAGCAAGCAGTTTCGCTTTCGGAACGCCCGACGCGATTCCTGAAACAGTTCTTTGTACAAGGCTTGTCGGGCTAAACAGGCCCAGAAGGTTTTTCACGGTAATGCCGCCCAGTGTTCCGCCGGGGGCGCCGCTCGGTTTTCCGCCAATGGCAAAATTTCCAACAGAGCGCACAACAGAAGACCCGACGTTGTACACCGACGGTGCCACGCTCATGGCCGCAAATGTCGCCGCCAGCCCGCCAATGGTTTTCGCCACCATAGGGCCGTTTTCCGTTGTGAAGTCTATCCCCTTTTGAATCCACGGAAGCGCGGCCTGTGCTGCCGTTCCGATGCCCTGAATCCCAATCTTCAAAAGCGGCAGAATAGAATTTACAAGGTTCGTGAGATCGGGCAGATTGTCTGTGATCCCATTTGCTATGTCAATCCACATTCCGGCCAGCTCTTTCTTCGCCGGGAGGAAAGCATTGCCGATACTGATGAGCAAGCGATCCGTTGCGTTGCTTGCCATCTGATCTACGGCTTCACCAGTGGATAGCTTCACCAACAGCTCTTTTTCCATGCTTCCGGTGGAGTTTTCCGTGTCGTTTGCCATAATCAGCGCATCATGAAATGCGGGCAGGTTGCCCACAATTTTCGACACGCCTTCAATGGCCCACTGTCCAAACAGGGTTTTAATCATGTAGGTCTGCTGATCCTTGTCCTGTTTGGAGATTGCTTCAAAGACGGAATAGAGAGTGCTTGCCGCGCCATCCTCGCCGTTCGGCCCTGTGGTCTGCATCGACTTAGCTACGCCCTCCGGCGTAAAGCCCAACTGCTTCCACACCGCCGTCTGCGCCTTTGTTGCGCCGCTGCCCAAGCTGACATTGGTGTAAACTCTGTTCAGGGTGGTTCCCGCCTTACTGTCGGTCACGCCCATTGCCAGCAGCGTCGATGCCAGTGCCGAAGTCGTGTTCAGATCAACGCCCGCCGTCTGGCCGACGCCGCCGGACACATTCACAACGCTCGCAATTTCCGCCGCTGTGGTTGCCATATTGGCCCCCAAATAGTTGATGGTATCTGCTACGCCAATAATTTCCTTGTGGGTTTTTCCGAAGGCCGTTTCCCACTTTGCCATGTAATCGGCGGCAGACTTCGCATCAATATCCCATGCTGCGGACAGTCTGGCCGTATCGTACAAATAGCTTTTTGTCGTTACGTTCTCGCCAGTAGTTGCATCCTTTTCCGTTTTATCGAAAAAAATCTGCTCATAGGTTTTGCCAGACTGGCCCAGAGCCGCCGCGATCTCTGACATTTCGGCTGGCTTGATGGGGATTTGTGTACTCATCTTCAAGATTTGGTCGGACATTTCCGACTGTTTTTCCTTGTTGATGCTTCCATCCTCATTCAATACGCCTTGGATGTACTTTGTCGGGGCAGCAATATTGGCTTCATGTTCCTCCGCCAGCGCAGTGGTTTCCTTAATCATCAGCCCTGCCGCAGTCGTCAGGGCCGTCATGACACCAAGCCCAGTCTTACCGATAACGCCCATGGTTTCTGCCATTGCGCTACCGAGAGACTGAGTGCCGCCGATTGCCTTTGTCAACGAGCCTGTGAGACCCTGTGCCTGTTTTATCGCCTTGCTCAGCGAAGGATCAACCTTGCCGACAATGCGAATACTCAGGTCTAACGCGCCATTTCCTGCCATACTTCCGCCACCTCGTTACATAGCTCAACCAGCTCTCTCCTCGGCAGATGCAGGTAGTCGCTCAGGCTGGAATGGGTCACTGTGGAAAGCTGTATTGCAGCCTTTCGCAGTGCTTTTGCCCCACCCCTTATGCGAAAAAATCAGCATCCACCACATCGCGCAGCTTCACGGCCTCGCACAGCGGCAGCCCGGTAAAGAAATCCTCCGGGTAGCCGCTGCCCATGCTGGCGATAATCACGGCGTACAGATAATTGCGGCCAGTGTTCATCGCAGCGAAGCCCGCCGCCGTCATGCGGTTCTCGGCGGTAGATTCGCTCATCGCGTTCAGCTCGCCGACGCCAGACAGGTCGATGGATTCAAAGGTCTGTCCCGCGATCTCCGCCTTGGTCTGGCCCTCGTAGGTGTAGGGAGAAGCAAAGCGCAGAACGTGAGCTTTCATATCTTCCTCCTTGTAGTTCGAGTTCAGGCTCTTGATGATCTCGGCCTGAACTTCTTTGATCCGGGCGCGGGGCATCAGCTTGAAGAACTCGATCGGCTTCCCACTTGCCTTCACGCCCATCTCGATCACAAAGGCAGTGGATGTTTCCATGATGGTTGCCGCCGCACGTTCGCCGCGATTATTCAGGGTCTTCTGAACCTCGATCAGATCAGCGACGGTCATGGTGTTCAGGCCGGGCAGTTCCAGTTCCTTATACTCCTTACCCTCAAAGGTATAGGGCTTCGTAAACTTCACAGTGTTGTTTGCCATTGCAGTTTCCTTTCTCTAAAAAGAATCAGCCGCCCCACCTCGGAGCGGCTGACATTCTGCCGTTTTCTTTAGATCAGCGCGTTAATGACTTCGCGCTGGTCTTCCTCATCCACATAGTAGCGGCCAGCGAACTTGTCAATATCAACGACAGTCACGCCGTCAATCTCGATCAGATAGCGGGTCACTTCCAGCGTAGTAGTGCTGTCCATCGTGCTGGCCCGCTTCACCGTGCCGGGATCAAGTTCTTTCGGCTTGCCGCCCAGAACGATCCGCATACCAGTGTAGGTGTAGCCGCCATCCTTGTTTTCGCTCTGCAATGCTGCACGAAGCGTGACCTGAATGGTTTTATTCGGGTTCAGCATCTTCGCCGCATAGGAATACAGATGGTTCCATTTCAGGGTTGCTTCCATGGATTCAAACTGGCCCGGCACCGGGGCTTCCACATCGCCGCCAACGCCCATACCAGAAACCGTGGTGGTCTTATTTTTGATCTTAGGCAACTGCACTTCATCTGCCAAGCCGATCAGCTTATCAAGCTCGGAATATACGTTGTAGTCATTGACTACTTCGGGAATAACGTTATTCGACACTTTCAGGCTCATGGTCTACATTCTCCTCTCTTACAGCGACAGCGCGGATTTCAGCGCGGCCACCTCATACTCCTGCGTATCCTTGACGGCCTTCATCGGAGGATACGGAGTGACGTACTGGTAGAAATGGTAGGTGCCGCCCACCAGCTCCGTCTCCGTGTTTTTCTCCGTGTCTGCGATCATGCGGTAGCTCGCGCACACCTCGCTGGACACATACTTTGCACCCTCCACATTTTCGCTGTCGATGATAGACTGCAACATCCGGGGCTTCATGGGCTTGTCGAGCTTGCCACGATTGTTCAACACGAAGCGCACCCAACTGTAATTGAAGAAACGACGAATGCACAGGAAGCAGTCCTTCGGGTCGGTATTGGCCGGGTAACAGGCGGTCTCATTGCCCCAGATCACAAAACTATCGCTGCGGGTAAAGGTCGCCACACCAGCGTCGTTCAGGAAGTTGCCGCGCTCATCATCCATCAGCACTTCGGTTCCATCTTCGAGGCAAGCCGCCGAGATGGGAACGCTGACATTGGAGGGGCTTGCATTCGGCAGGTTCTCATTCTGGCCGTCATTGTAGGCAATGGCAGCGCCCGCCAGAGAACTACCGCTGTAAACCGTATCGCCGATCTTACCATACAGCCACAGTGCGTATGCCTCACGAGAGGTTGCGCCCTGCTTCACTTTCTGGGCGGAAACATCGGTGTACTTCTGTGCGCCGTCCGCGCTGCTGTCAATGTCGATGATGCAGACAGCGTTGAAGGTGCCATTGATCTTCCGGCACTTTGCCTGCAATGCAGCACAGACCAGCGCATTCTTGGAGAAGCGCGGGGCCAGCAGGATGCCCGGAACCTTGCCGAACTTGGGATAAACCTGCCGGACAATTTCAAGGCCAGTTTCGGCGCCAGTGGCCGTACTCACACCGCCGACAATATCTGCTGCCGTCACCTTGGAGGGATCAACCTTGGTGCCGCTGATCGTCAGCGTAGTCGCGCCATCGCCCTTGCCGCCGGAGATCAGAACCAGATTCACGCTGCCGTCATCATTGAATGCGGCGGTATAATCCACATCAGCGGTCAGCGCGGTGGTTTCCTTTTTCACCACCAGCTTGTCCAGCAGCACACCTTTCTCGTCGATCAGTGCGATGCCATCATTGACCTGCACCGTCTTGGTTTCCAGCGCGGTGTTATGCTTTGCTGGATCAAGCACATTGATGAGGACAAGCGGGCCGACGCCCATCACCTGAAAGCTGGCGCTGATCGCCTCGCACAGCGTATAGGATGCAAAGTCGCTGTCGTAGCCCACAGCAGCGACGGCCTCCGCATAAGTACTCGCCCACAGCGGCGTATTCACTGCTGCTGCCGGATTTGCCAACTGATTTACCGGGGCGGTGCCCACGACAACCTGCAAGGCAGAATCCACCGAGATCGGAGCGGTAACGCTCGACGGCGCTTCGGTAACATAAAAGCCATGGTTCATAGCCATCTGTTTTCCTCCTTACTTCAGGAGGGCTGCGGCCTTCTTGTACAGAATATTTTCCGCCGTACCCTCTTTTTCAACCTTCATCCGCATCTCTGCGAACTTCTCACGCGGAACGATCAGGGCCTTCACGATGGGGAACGCCTCTGCCTTTTCCACCAGCTTTGCGGGCAGTCCATCAGTAAACACCGTGTACTGCGGCGCAACGCCCTTGATGTTGGGGCCGCAATAGACCTGCGCCTCAACTACTGCATCCTCGGCTTTTGCCGCCGGGGTAGTCTTTTCTTTCTCGCTCATATCAGTTTCTCCGTTTCTTTGTTTCGGATAACATTCGGAACATCGCAGATCATATTCACGATTCCCCAGTAGTAGTCATCCATATCATCATCCGATAAGTCCCACTCCACCGGAGAATCGTCGTTGATCTTAAAGGTGCCGCCAAAGACAGGCTGTTCCTCAAAATGCTGGATAATTGCTTCCTTGATGTTCACGGCGTCAACATATCCTTGGCGGTCAACGTTTTGGTCGTATGCGCAGAAGATCAGTTGAATCAAGACCTGCTGTGTTTTTGCGGTTAGCTTTTTGATCGTCCCGCTCGTTTCTTTCACGATCAGGCACGGATACGGCGATTCATTTGTGTCAATGTTGTCGTCGTCATCCGTCTGGATCGGAATGAACTGTTTGTAGATTTTCAGGGGCTTCATGCCCTGCTGACCGGAAAATGTTCTGCCCTTGAACAGAGCCTTCATTTCCTCAACCATAGCCTGTTGGCACATCTCGCTGGTATATCCGGCTACTCCCGACATGTCAGATCAGCCCCTTTCTCTTAGCGTTGGCGATCACCTGCTGGATGCGGATTTCAGTGTTCCGCCTCAGCATGTCTTCCACCGTCGCTTCCTGCATCTCCCACACCGTCCGGTGCATCGCGGAAGCCGATGGGCTGCTCATTGTTACGAGTTTTTCATTGGGCTTCCAGCGTTTCTTCCCGCTTTCGGTATAGTCCTTTGCCGCCGGAACGCCCAACTGCCGTTGAACCATTCCCACATGTCCCGACTTAAACTGCACCAAAAAGCCTTTACTCTTTTCGCTGGTTCCTGTCAGGTTTTGCATCGAACTATCTTTCAGGACGCGCGCCTGAAAGTGGGGCGGCGCGTTTCGGACGTTCGGCCCCATGAAGGGGGTACGCGGGTTTGTTTTGAAATAGCCCAAATCTGCCCGGAATGCACCCGGATCATTTTTGGTGATTCCGAGTGTTGCCGCCAGCCTCCGATTGGTGGCCCGCTGCCGCTGGCGCAGGTCTTTTATCATGCGCCGCCCGGCTTCATTCAGATCGTAGCGTTTCTCCACCTCATCAAGCAGGAGCTTCCGCCCCTCTCTTGCGGTGCGGTTTATCGCCACTTTGAGTGTCGCTGGCATTTTGTCGCTCAGGGTTCCAAGGGCGCGGGACACTTCTTCACTGTTCACAGATACCGTCATGTTGCCGACATCATACGACGTTTTGAAGTTTGCCATTATCTTACCCTCATAAGCTCCATACGGTAGACCCCGGCTTTCAGAGAACAGCTTTTGATCTTATAATCCTTGTTGCCGTCCATCACCATCCGCTTATCTGCCTTTGGCATCGGCCCATAGTCTTCTTTCTTGATGTACAAAAGCAAATCCGCCTTATACATTCCCTCATCGAAAGATTGCCTTGCGCCGCCCTCCCAATGCGCTGCACGTTCCGCGACGCCGGGATGCTGGATAATGCACATCCGGTCTTTACCATCAATGTTTCGCATTTCTGCGAACTCATCCAGATTGAAAAAGACCATCTCAATATCTCGCGCCACGCAGTCCTTGAACGTCAGCGGCATTTCTTCTTCGGGCAGGTCGCCGTAGTTCTGATCCACGTCGAACGGCATATCAGCAGACCTCAGCAACGAGCCAAGAATCCACCTTGTCGGGGATGGTCAGCGGGCGGGTCTGCAACTCCAGAATCTTGCGATCCGGGCCATGCTTCACATAGGTGCGCAGCAACCGCTCCGTCTGTGCAGTAACGGTGCGCTTGGTAACATCGTCGATGTAGGAGCAGCGGGCATACGCTCTCATGAAGTCCGGGTTGGAAGGCATGAGGGCGATCTTGTTGTCGTCGATCAGCGGCTTGGTTTCCGGGGCCAGCGGGTTCGTCCAGTCGTCCAGATACACGCCATTGTAGGTGTAAATATCCAGATCGGGGTCATTCAGGTGGCCGATGTACTTCACGCCGCCGTCCAAGTCCTTCGGGTGGATAAGGCCCATCTCAATGCGGCGGTTGTCGAGCAGCTTCTGGACGCCTTCGTCGTTCAGGAACTTGCGCAGTGCCACCTTGCCCATAATGGCATGATCCACATTCGCAAAGCCGTTCACGAGAACCATGTCAACCCAGTCGCCCAGATTGTCCAGCGGCGTTGCGCCGGATTTGCCCCACTGCTTCGCGGTGTCCAGCTTCACCTTGTTGGTGAAGCCGAACTCGATCACCTCATTCACGCCCTCACCGATAACGTGAATCTGGCCCTCCATGATGGCCTGAACAGCCATCCACTCCTCGCGCCGGGTCGCTGCATCGTTCAGCTTCTTGTATTCCTCAATAAGCTGCTGCGCTGCCCGCTCCTCCGGGGTCTTGCCGGAGTAAATATCCTCACCCGGCAGACGTTCCAGTGCATCTTCGGCAGTCGTCACATCCAGCGGGTTGACGAGCGGGGGCGCGTAGCTCTCAGTGGCATAGCCCGCATTCCGCATAACCTTGCCACCAACCAGAGGATGCACGAACGGTGCCATGCGGCGATCACCCTTCACAATGTCCAGATCGACACGCTTGGTCGGGAACGTCTTGATATGGGTGAAGTACTTATCAAGGAAAAAGGTATGCACCGGGGGAGTGGTGCGCACCACCTCAGCCAACGTCCGAGGCTCATACAGATTGATTTCATTCGCCATATTCTTGGCCCTCCTTATTTCAGAAAGACGCCGATGTTCCGCAGAGGAACTTCAACGTCAGCAACCTTCACGCCCTCCGGCAGCACCAGCGCATCGCCAAAGAACTCGCCAGTCAGGAAAATCACGGCTTCCTCGCCGCTCGCCGCGCCGTCTGCCGCGATGCCATACAGACCAGTCAACGACAGCGCATGGCTGCCGTCCACCTTTGCGATGGGCGAAATCTTACCGTCTGCCAGCAGGACGGGCGCGTGAGCCTCAATGTCTGCGGCGGCCTCCTTGGTTGCAGAGGTAATGCCGATCCGAGTACCCGCGATGAAATACTTCGGTTCAGTGCTGAACTCCTGTCTTTTCAGATCCATGCTCATAGCCGTGTCCTCCTTACTTCACGCCGTTCGCGCGGCGGATTGCATCAATGATGCCGTTATTTGCCTTGTCCTTCGGCTTAGTGTCAGCAGGGGGCGCAGAGGTCACATCGTTCGCGCCGCTGTCCTTTGCGTCCTGTTCCATCTGCTCCATGTACTTGCCGCCCTGTGCCTTGGTGTGCTTCATGACAGCGACAGCGTATGCGCTGGCCGTCATAGGCTTGGTGAACTTCGCTTCGTTGGTGATCTCATCACTGCCGGGCAAAGCCATGTCCTCGATCTCCTTAATGCGGGTGCGCTCGGCCTCGGTGGCCTCTTTGACGATCTGATCCACCAGTTCCGGGTATGCCGCATGAAGGGCGTCCGTGGTCTTGATTTCCATATTTGCCTCCTCGTGGTTGTCTGTTCCCAGCTTTTCCGCCGGGGTCGTATTATCAAAACCGCCCAGAGCATTCTTCGCTTTCAGGCGGTTTCTCACAAAATCGGGTGCCTTGTCGAACGGCAGGTGCATTCCGATGCCGTTGACAAACAGCATTCCGCTGCGGTTCTCCACCACAGCGCTCTCCTCGGCATTCACCAGTTCATCCACAAAGCCGTTTTCTTTGGCCTGTTCGCTTGTCCACCAGTTTGTTTCGTCCATCCACCGGGCCACTTCGTCCTTTTCGCGGCCAGTTTTTTTCGCATACAGACCTACGATAGATTCCCGGATCGTGTTCAACGCCTTCAGGCAGTTGTTCAGCTCCGTCGCGTCCATGTAGTCACAGATTCCCATGCGTACCGGATGCACCATGTAGATGGCATCATTGGCCGCGATCACCTTGTCCGCATGACAGGCCACGATGGTTGCCGCGCTGGCGCACAGGCCGTCGATCTTCGCCGTCACGGCTGCCGGGTGCTGTTCCAACTGGTTGCCAATAGCGTCAGCGGCAAAAACATCACCGCCGCTGCTGTTGATCCGCACCGTAATCTCACTCACATCACCAAGGCCCGCAAGGTCATCCGAAAACTGCTTCGGTGTAACCTCATCGCCCCACCAGCTCGACTGCGAAATATCGCCGTAAAGAAGAAGTTCCGCACTCTGGCTGTTTGCCTGATTGCGGAACTCCCAAAACTTATTGGTCGCTTTCTGGGTCGTCGGGGAACTCGTGCTGTTTGTCATCGCCATTTACCTCCATCAGCTTCTTTTTTTCACTCTTGCGCTGGCGGACATTGGCCATGTAATCGCCGCCTGTGAGCTGTGCCGTTTCCTGCTGGGCCGTAGAAAATGCGCTGTCCACGCGCATGATTGCCGCCTCGACTTCTTTTTTGGCGTCAAGGCTTGTCCGTGCCGGGCCATTCCAGACGCAGTTCATATAGGCTTTGGCAATGGCCGGGTCATCGAAAAAGCCGGGTGCGGTAATTCTTCCGCGAACAACCGCTTCCGTGAACCACTGTTCATAGATAGGCTGGCAGAAGTCACTTGCGAAGCTATCCCGCATCATCCCGCAGGTTCTCCAAAATTCGTTCAGGGCGCCACGGCTGGCAGAGTAATTGGAAGAAAAGCTCTTGTAAAGCACTTCCGGCGGAATTTCCAGCGCCGCGCCGATCTGCTTTGTCATCGCGGCCATGAATCCATCGAACGTAGTCGTCGGGTGCTTCGGGTCGAGCATATGGGCCTTCTCGCCTTCCCGCAGATCAAAGATGGCCGCCGGGGCCAGCGCAATGCCGTAATCGTCATCCGGGCCGTCCGGGTTCTCTTTCCTGTCCGGCTCCTCAGCAAACGGCGGCGAGCTGGTCGGGCTGTCCCGCTCGATCATCACCGTAACCATTGCGGCGATCATTGCAGCGTCCAGCTCTGCTTCGGTATACCGCCCGATCTGTTTGAGCGATTCAAGTACCGGGGCAAGCAGCGGAACACCGCGCCGCTGTCCTGCACGTTCACGCTGCATCACATGGAGGACATTTCGCCGCCCGGTAGCCGCGCCGTAGGCTTCCACCCGCGTCCATTCAGCCGGGGCGTTGTAGTCCGACGCCAGCGGGTGCCTATTGCAAATCCAGTAGGCCACCACGGCGCCGCTCGCATCCGTTTCCACACCCTGCACGATCTGATGAACACTCACGCCCTGCACCGTTCTGGGGAATAAAACATCGTCGCCGTTCGGGCTGCACACCCGGTCAGCTTCGATCAGCCGCACTTTCAGGCCATACGGCTGCCAGCTTTTCGGCTTCGAGTACGGCATAATGGCAAACGAATCACCATTCATCAAATACCCCTCGAAAGCCAGCATTTGCAGTTTCCAGAAATCATCCGTCTGGTCGGCATCGCACATCGGGCTGTCCGCCCACAGGTTAAATTCCCGGATGATCTGGGCTTGCAGATTCTCCGCCTGTTCCTCCGATAACTTCAAGAAGTCGGCGTCCACCTGCGGCGTCGGCACCAGACCGGAACACACCACATTTGTGCGCAGGGTTTTCACCGCGCCTGTTGCCATCGGGATACCCATGTAGGCGTCTCGACTTCTCTGGCGAAGGGTATCAAGGTTGTCCTCAATGTCCTCCTTCGAGCTTCCGCCGTAGTAATTCCAGCCGCGCATACTGCGCTTGCGGTGGTTCGCGCCGTAGTTTCCATAGCCGCTGTTGATGATGTTGAGGGCGCTCCGGGCCGCTGCCCGCTTCACTGCATAGCGCGGCGCCACGGCGGCAATCGCCTTGTCAAGCACATTTGCCATTTCGATTCACCCTTTCACACATCATGCGGCACAAAGTTATAGATGCGGTTGCGCCCGCGCGATTTTTCCTCAGCTTCCGCTTCGGCCACCTTGCTCGCCCAAAACTGGATGTTCTCTCGAATCTGTTTCAGGCTGGCGCGGGTCAACGTCATCTGCTCGATCTGGTAGCTCTGGCCTGTCGATACTGCGATCTCTGCTTTCAGCCAGATATTAAGGTGCTGCTGCGCAATCTCTTTCGGAAAAATTGCCATAAGTTAAATGCCTCCCGACAGTCTTCTTCTGCCCCGCTGCGGAACTGGCTGCGGGTGCTGGGGTTCTTCGCCGGGAACTTCCAGTCCGGGCGGTCTTGTGATCTCAATGGCGGCAAGGTTATAGTTGCGAATATCAAACGGCTCATTTCGCTTGAACTTCGGGTCTTTCAGTTCCCACACTTCCACGCGCCGTCCGTTTTTGTATCGGATCACCTTATGTTCTGCGGTCAGGCCCGCAAAGTAGTTTTCGGTGTAACCTGCATCCTCCGCCGCTGGGAAATGACAGTATCCCGGCCCTTTCAGGATGATGCGCAATCGGTCAAGTACCATATTCTTTCCGGCATCTACGCCCAGAACGAATTGATCTGCCCGGACGCGGTTGTTTCTCGTCGGGTTTCGGATAAAGTCTACATCCGCGCCGCCTCGGCCCTTAATGGGCCAAATGCGGCGGTCTGCCCGCTCCTTGCAAAACCGCAGCACCTCATTGGTGAAATGGCCCTGACTATCTATGCAGGTAGCAAAGATGGGCATTTCCGTGCCGTCCTTCTTCTTCCACTTCTTCGCAAGGAAAGCGTCAAGGTCGGCCCACACCTGTCCACGTTTGAGATCACCGTATATTTTCTGGTATCGAATGCCCCAAGATTCTTTCCCGATTCCCCAACCAACAACCTCGGCTTCAAATCGGTTATCTTGGGTATCCACTCCGCACGTCAAATAGATTACGCCATCTGGCACCTCGGCCTCGTAGTATTCGCGGCGGGCAAAGAGCGCATTGGATTCCATGCTCTCGCCCTTTTCTTCCCACGGAAGTCCCAAGTCGGTGTTGACCCAAACTTTCATCTTCTGGTAGTCGCCGCGCTTCTCATCCTCATCCGCTTCAATGAATCGCTGTACGATTCCTTGCCAGCCACAGAGGGTGGAGCCGAAGGTATTCATGTGGAAGCCCCTGACCTTACGTTCCGGGTGGGCCGCTACCCACTGGCCTTTCGTGCTGTTCCGCTTCCAGCGGTATTCGTTATCTATTGCGCCGCACTCGACGCACCGATACTGCACACCACCAGCGGGCCAGTTCTCCCGGTCATACACTACGTTCTCCCAGACGAACGGTTGCAAAAAGCCGCAGTTCGGACAGGGTACATTCCACTCCTCTTGGGTGGATAGCTCGTACTCATCCAGAATGCGGCTTGTCGCTTTGTTGGTCGGCGTCGAGGTCATCACGGTCTTTCTGTCCCAGAACGTCGTTTGTCTCTTTTCTGCCAGCTTCAAGGGGTCGCCCTCTTTGCCCGCGCTGGGCGGGTAGGCGTCCACCTCATCGGCCAGCAGAATCTTGATGGGGCGGCCACGCAGGTCAGTGGGGGCATTGGCTCCCACAATTTGCAACTGGCCGCCGGGAAAATTCTTCTTCATGATGGTACAGCCGCCGCGTCTGCTCTTGTCGTCCACAAGGCCATGCAGCGCCGGGGTGTCCCGGATCATCGTCGCCAACCTGTCCTTAGAAAAGGATTCTCCAAGGTTCACGGTTGGCTGAATCACCATCATGGGGGCCGGACGGTATTTCATATAGTAGCCGATAGGGTTCAAAATGAATCCGTCGGTCTTCCCTGTCTGGGCGCAGCCCATGAATACCACCTGCCGGACGTGCGGATCACTGATCGCGTCCATCACGCCGCGCTGATACGGCGCATTGTCCGTGTGCCACTGGCCCGGTGCCGCCGACGCTTCCGGCGACAGCTTCCTATATCTATCCGCCCACTGGCTGAGTGTCAAATCCGGCGGCGGTTTCAGGCTGTCCAGCATTCTCCGAAACAGTGATTCCGTTTGCGGTTCCAACTGAATCGTCGCCATGCTCCCCACCGCCCTCCTTGATACATCGGCCAAATGGGCAAAAGGTTGTTTTCTCGTTTACCCGGCTCGCCCAAAGGCAGCCCCAGCACTTGCCCTTATTCTTCCTGCTCATCGTCGGCATCATCCTTTAGCTCGGCCATTGCCACGTCGTAGCCGCTCAATTCTTCCAGCGCCTCATCTACCGCGCGTTTCAGAATATCGTATGTTTCCTCCGGCGTCGTTGCCTGTGCCAGAGTGTCTGCCAGCTTGGTGGGAATATCCAGCAGCCGGGTTTTGAAGTTGCCAGCCATGGTTTTCAAGCCGCGCTCAATGTCCTCCGTCCGGTGGAGGTTTCCTTTGGCTTCATCCAACTTCATCTGCTCGATCTCATTCCGGGTCTTCTCCCGCTCTGCACGGGCGGCGGCCAAGTTGGCGAGATCGTCTTTTCCGCCTGTCTTATAGTCGATGTACTGCCGGACGACGGTGCGTACATCAAAGATACCGGGGCGAACCTCGGTAAGCACTCCCTCGTCCCGCAGCTCCCGCACACGGCGTTCGGTGATTTTGAACCAGCTTGCCACGGCTTTACTCGTGTACAGCGTCATCCTCATCATCCTCCTTGCCGTCCGAAATTTCTCCGGTGGCCCTCATCCTCATAATTTCGAGCCGCTGCTTTTCCAGCTCCAACCGTAGGGCGTCCATCTCGTTCTTCTGCATCTGGGCGGCGGCGGTGAGGATTCTACCATGGATTTTGTTCAGCGCCTCTTGCAGTTGAGTGATTCTCTGATCGGGTGTTTCCTTATTGTACATTCCGATCTGCTGCTTGCCACCATCCTGTTTCTGCTTGCCGTTCCCGCCCGGCACTCGCATATCCATGACGCTAAATGTAATCATCGTGTCCGGCGGCAAGGCCCGGTACTCGCTGATCTTGTCAAGGATGTACTTTTCCCGCAAAAGCAGAATACCGATCTCGTGGGAAGTCAGCGCCGTACTGTTCGTGGGCGCATTCTCCACGATCTGCTTTTCCGCCGGGGAAAGGTTTTCATAGAAGATCGCGGAGTAGGCGCCCTCTTTCTCTGCATTTGAGTTTCCCACCGGGGCACCACCGCCGGGGTTGCCCTTGGCGTTTTTGTTTCCCGGTTGCGCCCCGCGCTTCTTTGTGATCTTCTCCTCCCACCTGTCCGCCGACTTCCAGCGGCGCAGGGTGTCGTATTTGATCCCGCGTTCTTCTGCAAACTGCCGGAGGTTGACTTCCTCGCCGCGTTCCCTTCGGGCAACATACTCAGCGCGGGCGGCATCGCGCTCACCGCTTCGCTTTGCCATCTGGTTTTTCCTCCAACAAAAAATGCCCCGCCGGGCGAACCCGACAGAGCATTGATATTTCGTACCGCCCAGCGGCGGCACACCTGATATAAGAGAGGCCCCTCGGTGCTTCCACCGTGGGGCCTCTCGCTTGATTCCACTGTACCCATTATAGCACAAAAAACGTATCATAGTGTATCATCTTTTGCTCAATGGGGCTATTTGGGGGGCTTTCAGTTGTAAACAATTTATGTCATTGTCTTTTGTAGGATCACCAGCGCCACCAAAATTGCGATTGCAAAAATATGGAACCAGTAGATGTACGGATACCTCTGCCACGTTGATACGATCCACCATTTGCTTGCATCAACATCTCTTGCGAGTGAGTGGCCGGATATTTTTGCGATGAAAAAGATCAGCATAAAAAGAATGTCGAATACGATGATTCCTACCACCACCGAGTAAAACGAAACGATATAGACACTAACCTCATTCAGCTTATCAAATCCAGATGTGAACATCGAAAGGCCAGACATGAATCCCACCACAACCGCAGAGAATATTCCCAGAATTGTGATTGACTGTTCATGGAATCCAGTCACTCGCGCATCCAATTCCTTTTCGGTTTTCTCCGTGGCTTTGTTCAGCGCGATTGCTTCCATCTGGATGCTTTCAGCTCGATCCGCATCTCGCTTCACCTGAGACATTCGGTTAAGTCGAAGACATTCAAGTTCAATGTGATCCAGAAGTTTTTTCACCGATCTTGCAGTTCTACGAACTTCTGCGCTGTCCCCCTGCATCTCCGCAACTTCAACCACTCTGTCCAGATATACCGGAAGTGAATCTCGCTGCGCCGGATCGTACTTTTCCAAGCAAGAAGATATGGTGTAATAGGAGTGGCGAAAATCCGGGTCACTGTATATCTCTGAGAATCTATCCCAGCACTCTTTTGCAAAATCAGTGGTTGGCTCAGAATCCAACTCATCGGCGCAGCCTCGTTCAACAATGTCTCCCAGAAGCTCCGTCAACTGTGTCATTTTATCTTCGACGATTTCTTTTGACATGCTCTATCCTCTTACTTCACACCAAGCGGATCATTTGCACTGAAAAAATCTTTGATGCTCATAACATCAATCGTCTGATTTCTGAACGTATTTCGCCATGGGTCTTCCGTGTGGGTTTTGTCCACAAGCTGTCTCGCCGTTTTCTGTAAACAAGCATTGATTACCTTGCAGATATAGCCAGATTCTCCATAGCTCAACCCGCCAAAATAGTTTGTTACTTCTTCGGCGTCAATAGGCGATGCACCATAGGAGCAAAACTTAAAGTATGCCTCCGGCACGACAGGGCCGTATGCCCAATTCACGATCTCGTCTTCAAAGAGCGGCTTTCCGAATCGAGCCAGATAATAACCCTGTACATAATAAAGGGTCTTTTGAAGTTTCAGATTCGTCATCTGGTATCCGTTCAGTGCCGCATAAGCAATAATGCTCTTTGCCACTTCGATTGCAGTCATCACGCAGACCCCCTTTTTATTTTGTGCATAACTTTAATCTATTATATCAGATTTTGCTTCGTCAGTTTGCATGAACATATTTCTATACTTTATTCAGTTTTACTAATTTTTGTACACACATTTACTCACTTCCAAATTTTTGACCCCACCACCCCTTTTTCATAGCCGGGGAGCGGAAGCCCTTTGAAAATTTTTATACCTAGAAATATTTTGGGGCTTCGGAACCCGCATTTGTCGCGCGCGCGGGCACAGTACCTTTCCGGCGCCGGGGCGAGCCGGGGCCATCGTGGCGGTGCCGGGGGCCGGGCGGGCCGCTGGCAGCGGGCACCGGGGCGGCGGCTGGCCCGGTGGGCGGCGGAGCGGGGCCAGCGCCCGGCTGGCCGGGGAAGAAAGGGGGATAGGGGGATAGATAGGGCGGCTACTAGCCTAGTTAGAGGCTATACTTGGGGAGCGATATAGCGTAGAGTAAAGAATCTGACCCCTCCGGCGCTGGGCCGGGGCGGGGCGTTTTGGGCTGTTCGGTTGGGTGCTGGCGGCTGAGGTTGGCGGCGGGTGTGTAGGGCTGGCGGTGTGCTGTGCTTTTGGCTTTGGGTTGTGAGCTGTTGAGGTCTGGCATGGTAGGTGGTGCGCTGCTGGCGGCTGCTCGGTGCAGGTGGTTGGCGCTGGCGGGCATGGGCGGCGGTGCTGCTGGCGGTGGGCGGTCTGCTGCTGATCGGGGCAGCGGGGCGGGTGCGCGGGCGGCGCGATCTTCCCGGCGTTCTCATCGGGCGGGCGCGGCTTGTCGGCTTCCAGCTCCTCGGCCCTCGGCGGCGAGACCGGGCGCGAAACCGGGGCAAAAAGAAAAAGACCAGAGCGGGCGGCGCGGTGTGTGCGCTGCTTGTTCTGGTCTTTCTGCTTCTCCCGGCGCCGGGCCGGGGGTGGTTGCTGCTCGGTGCCGCTGGCGGGCGGTTCCGGTGGGCGGGCACTGCTGGCGGCTCCACGGTTCCGGCGTCAACGGTTTTTCTGCCGGGTGATGCGCCAAAATGCCGCCGGGCAAAGGGGTCAGATTCTACACCTAACGGCATATCGCCCCACAGGTAACGGTGGACTAGGTTCTATGCCGCCCTATTATCCCCTGTTGTCCCCTTCTTCCCCGCTTTCCGCCGGGGTGAATCCATCGCGGGCCATTCTTTCCCGGATAGCTTGTAAAATATAGCTCTGCATACTCTGTCCAGCAGCAGCAGCGGCGGCTCTGATTTCGTCGCCGCGTTCTTTGGGTGGGCGAATCTGGATAGAATCGCACTTCGCAATATATCGACTATTCGTGATTTTCTTCTTCTCTGAGATTGGCATTATATCACCTCTTTCGCGCCTGTGTTTATTATAGCAAAACTGGCGGCATTCCGCCATGCAAAAATCAACAAGCATTCCGTCATGTTTTTGTGCAAAACGTAGAAAGCATTCCGTCATGCTTGACAAGCTGCATTCCGTCATGCTAAAATGCAGCCACAGCAAGCGAGCCGGACAACAGCCGGAGCGGTTGCGAGTAAGCGAAAGGAGAAAAGCACATGAGCGCAAAGTTTTTTGAGCTTCCAGAGTCCGCCAAGCGGGCCATCTGGGCCGCGCTGGTGGCCCGGTGGGCAGCAAAAAAGCCCGCCACCCACTGAGCAGGTGACAGGCTTGCAAGATGAATTTTCGACGTTGCATCTTGTAAGCCAGTTTACCACAGATTGGGGGTGATAGTCAAGCCCGCCCCGCAAGGCCGACGGCAACCGCCGCCGCTGGTGCAAGCCCAGCCGCCCCACACCGGGGCGGGCGCTCATGGGACGATGCAAGCCCATCCGGCACCCCGCCGGGAAAACCTCAAAAGCAAAGGAGCAAAAACCATGAAACTGCTGAAAAAGATCACCGCCGCCGCTGCTCTGGCACTATCCGCCGCACTGCTGGCCCCTGCCGCTTCTGCCGCCTGTCCCTACACCGTCGGCCCTCTGGGGCGGTACATCGTCCCCGCTGAGGTGCAGGGCATGACCGCCACCGATGATGGCGCGGTTGAAGTCTGGTGCAGCGACTTGGGCGACGGCGACGACTGGTATTTTATAGCGGACGCCGAAACCGAGCTGCGAATCTTTGACCGGGTGCAACTGGTGATTGACGCCCACGGCACCCCCGAAGATTTCAGTGATGACACGGTGGAAGATGTTTTCTTTTCCTGCTGTGCCATCGACTAACCCCCGCCGGACACTCTAGCAGGGTTGCACCGCAAAGCAGCCCCGCCCCACTACCCCGGCAGCCGCCGGGAGAACAGCACGAACACCAACCACCAAACCAGAAAAGGAGATACAACCATGACGAACAATCAGATCATCCGCAACGAAGCCGCCCGCCTTAGCGCCGAGCAACTGCACGAGATCGCAGCCAAGAACCACACCGCCGCCCAGATCGCCGCGCTGGTCGCTCAGATCGTCGTGACCGACAAGGACGGCGCCGAGCATCCCGGCACCATCGAGGACGCCGAGCTTTACTTTGCAGCCGATGAGCTGCACACCTTCAACGAGTGGAAGCGGCTGGGCAAGCAGGTCAAGAAGGGCGAAACCGCTTTGATTCACTGCCATCTGTGGCAATTCACCACCAAGCCCAGCAAGGCCCAGCGCGAAGCCGCCGAGGCCGAGGGCAAGGAAGCCGCCGAGCATCCCCACTTTTACCCCACGAAAGCGCACCTGTTTAGCTGCTTGCAGGTAGAGGACGCCACCGCCGCCCCGAAAGGCCGTTTCCAGAACGCCGCCGACATTATCGCCTATAACAGGAAGTTGGCCGCAGAGCGCAAGGCCGCAAGCGTCGATCTTGAAAAGCTGTACGAGCTGTACACGGCAGAATATAGCCGCTTGTATAACAGCAACGATCCCGACGACGAGAAGGCAGAACGCGAGGCCGCGAAGGTCTTCGACGACAAGAGCAAGAACGATCCTGTTTTTCACGCCATCGTTGACCGCATGATTCAGAAGATGGACGATTTGATTAGTAGTGATCGGGAAGCCGCTTCCTTTGTGCTGGCACTGGACAAGCTGAACAACCCGGAGCAGCCCGCCCCGCAGACCACCGAGGACAAGCCCGCCGCAATCATCACCGAGGAACACCACGAACTTCCCGAACTGCTCCCCGCTCCCCAGCTCCCCGCCAAGAAAACCAGTAAGAAGCGCACCACGAAAAAGAGTTCCGAGAAAACCCCCGCTGCTGAGGTTCAGCAGCTCGATTTTGCCAGCATCGCCGCCAATGTACTGGGCTAAGATGCACCCCGGACACCCTAGCAGGGCCGCACCGAGAAAAAGCGGCCCCGCCCCACAAGCCCCGGCACCCCGCCGGGCAGAATCCAAACGAAAAGGAGATCACGAAATGACAACCCCAAACGATGCGCGGGACTTCTACCCCACGCCGGACAATCTCGCGTTTGACATGGTGTTCAGTGTGCAAGACGTTCACCACGGCTTCCGCCAATTGCCCGCCCCGATCCTTGAACCGTCCGCCGGAAACGGCGCCCTTGCCCGCCAGCTCCACCAGATCGCCGGAATCTACCACGACGATAAAACCGGAGAGGTGCGGCAGGAGTACAAAGAGAAGGCTCAGAAGTTTGATCTTGACTGTATCGAGCTTTCCAGCGACTTCCGCGCCGTCCTCAAAAAAGACGGCTTCCGGGTGGTTCACGATGACTTCATGACCTTCCGGCCCTGCAAGAAGTACGCCGCCATTGTGATGAATCCACCTTTCAGTCAGGGCGCGGCCCACCTGCTCCGGGCGTTGGAGATCATGCAGGACGGCGGGAAAATCCGCTGCTTGCTGAACGCGGAGACGATCCGCAACCCCTACACCAACGAACGAAAAGAGCTTGTGCAAAAGCTCGATGCACTCCACGCAGAGATCAAATACATTCCCGACGCCTTCAAACAGGCTGCCCGACGGACGGCGGTAGAGGTTGCGCTTGTGTCGGTGGACATTCCCGAACGTGAGCCAGTGAGCAAAATTCGGCTGGAACTCAACAACAAGATGACAGCCCAGCTAGAAGCCGATCCCCAGCTTGCCGCGCTGGTTTCCGCCGATCCGATTACCGCCGCCGTGGAGCGCTACAACGCAGCCGCCGAGGGCATCCGGCGAATCTATGAGGAGTACAACGGAATCAAATCCCTGTTTTCCTCTGCCACCGCAGACGATGAACAAACCAACGTGCTTGGGTTTGACCGGAGCTATAACGAGGCGATCCGCTCCCTTCGGGCGCTGTACTGGCGCAAGCTCTTTGACCTGCCCCAGATCAAGGACAACTTAACCGTCGCCATGCAAAGCGAGTACGGCAAGCGCGTCACCGAGCTGTGCGATTATGATTTCAGTCCCTACAACATTCTGACGATCCGCGAGGAGATGAGCCGGAACATTGTGGACGGCATCGAAAAAGAGATCATCGGCCTGTTTGACAACTGGACGAATCTTCACTATAACGCCGAGTACTCCAAAAATCTGCACTACTTCAACGGCTGGTGTACCAACGAGGCGTATAAAGTCGGTGAAAAGGTCATCTTCCGGTGCAACGCATTCAGCGAGTTTTCCGGTGACTTCGACCCTGCTTGGCACTGTGAAACCCGCCTTGCCCAGATCGAGCGGGTGCTGCACTATCTCGACACGAACGGCAAGAAGTACAACGGCGATGAACTCCGCGCCACCCTGAAGGCAGCCAAGGCCGCCGGGCAGACCCAGAAAATCCAGCTCCATTACTTCGAGGTCACGTTTTACAAAAAGGGCACCTGCCACATTCGCTTCACCAACACCGACGTTCTCAAATCGTTCAACCTGTTCGCCTGTCAGAAAAAGGGCTGGCTCCCGCCGAGCTACGGCAAGAAGCGCTATCACGACATGCCCGCCACGGAACGCAAGATCGTGGACAACTTCGAGGGCGAGGCCAGCTATACCGACACCATGGCCCGGCACCTCATCCCCACGAAATCCAGTCTGTTGCAGCTCACCGCATAACGAAACCCGCAAGGCCGACGACCCCCACGCCGCCGCTGGTGCAAGCCCAGCCGCCCCACACCGGGGCGGGCGCTCATGGGTGAATTGCCCATAACGAAATCAAACCTAGGAGGACGCACGAAATGAAACTCAAAGAAATCCGCACCCTTGACGCCGACGGCGCCCGCTTCGCTTGCATGGCGAATGACTACTGCACCCGCGCCGGCTGCGACGAATACGCCGCGATCCTGAACGATGCAGCCGAATCCAGCCGCAAGCCGGAGGGCATCACCGTGGACGATCTGGCCCGCATTGCTGCGGCCATCAAGGCCCACAGTGACACGCCCGACGGCATCCCGGAAATCGCCTTTGCTCTGGCCCGCCGCTCTGTCAGCCACTTCACCGAGGTCTGAGCGCCCCGCCGGGGCACCATCACGAAACACGAAAGGAGATCACCGCATGACACCTGATAAACAATTCCTTGCTTCCCTGCACCGGATCACCTCATGCCGCCAGCTTGGCACCCTCAACCTCACGATCTGGAACGGCACGATTGAAGCCCGGCATATCATCTTCGATGAGATGCACGTTCTGGGCAAGTGGCCCTTGCCCGCGCCGGGCCAGCAGGGCAAATACTGCACCTGCATGGCTGCCGCCTGTCGACGCTTGGCCGATGAGCTGCTTACATGGGCGCAGGAGTACGACCACGGCAACGATGTTCTGAACGAGCAGTACGACACCGTACACGCTGCCTTTCTTAAACGCCTAGAGCAGCAGGAATAACCCGCACGAAAGGAGACACGAAACATGAAAGTCGATCTCGCCCTCAATTACGGCCCTGATTCCCCCAGAAAGCGCCCCATCTTCGCACTGTCCCAACTTCCTTGGGCCACCTGCTCCGATCCTGTCACCGTCGATGTGCCCGATGAGCTTTACTTCGGGGAGAACACCGCCGGGGAACCGCTTGTCACGTTCGACGGTGGGAAGCTGGTCTTCCCGCTGGCCGATGTGATCCATACAGACCGCGACTGGAACCCCTACCTCATGCAGCCTACCATGACGCTCTACGGCAAGCGCTTCCCGCTGCCCTGCACACGGCGCTAAGCACATGGCCCCGGTTTCCCGCCGGGGCTTCTTGTGCTATACTTAGTCCATCACGAAACGCGAAAGGAGATTTTGACATGGACAGCATGGAATTTTTCGCCCCTTGGCGGCTCGTTGCCAGCTTCGCCGACGGCACCCGGCACACATTCGACGGCCTGACCGAGAACCAAGCGCATCAGGCCATGGAGAACGCTCAGCAGACCCACGGCGACATTTCTTGGTGGAACCGGGTCACTGACCTCAACTATGAGGACGGCAGGTATTACAAGCTCATCCCGGCCCCGCCCACCGTAAACGTGGTTGATTTCACCGGATACAACGGCCCGCTGGACGAAAATGGCTTCCCTGTTGGGCTTCTGGACGAAATCGCCCGGCACAATACCGCCAGCGGCGCCCCGGACGCGGCCCAGATCATTTTCAAGAAGAATGCGCCCAAGGATCACGAAACGCAGGAATAAACGAAACCCGGCAGGACAAACACCCGCCGGGTTATTTCTTTGCCTTTTTTCGGTTTTGAGGGGTATTCGAGTTTGTTTTTCTACGGCCACAATGCGGAAATTTTCGGAAGTGCTGCACACGAAGTTCCGTTCGTCCCTTTTGCCTTATAGGAGAACGTCACCTTCTGCCCACGCATCCGCGCGGCGCTGTGCCTTGCGCGCATTATACGCGCGTTTTAATAAGGCGTCCTTTTCCGGCAGCCGCTCGATCTTGCTTCCCAGCACGGAAAGCGCCACATTCCGCAGCCGCTTCATGTGTGGGATACTGTACTTTGTCAACGGCTGCAAATCGGGCCACTTTTTCTGCTTCAGGTAAAATTCCGTCAGGATGATGTTGTGTACACCGCTCATGCTGTCAATTTCTTTCTGGATCAGCTCGAAATCGGCCCTTAATTCCTCCTGCTGCTGTTGCAGTTCACGAAACCGATCTCCGATTCCCAGCTCATCCATCTTGACTGCCATTGTGGCCGGGCCATCCCCCGGCGCTCCCCCGCGCGGCATTCCGTCCATGTTCACCCCGCGCATCGTGTCAATCTCGTCATCCAACGCGGCACACTGGCGGCGAATGATGTTCAGGCGACACGGAATGTCTGCACAGTATTCCAAGATCATTTCCGCCTCGTGTACCTTCATTGTCAGTCCCTCCCGAAGTCGTTCTGTTCTTTCTTCCCGCTCTGGCTCTCAGGGCAGGGAGAAGCATTTTTCTGCTCTTGCTTCTTTTTCCGGTTGATGGTAACACGCCGTACCACGTTTTGCCGGATTGCTTCACGGTAAAACGCGGGCGGCGCTGGTGCCCTGCTTTTGCTCATGGTATCCCCTTTCCCGCCTGTTGCGCAAGGCGCTTCCACTCTTTGATCTCGGCTTTGCTGTCCGGGGTGATGATCTCAACAAATCCCCAGCCGCGCGGCTTGGCGATCAGGTCAATAAACAGCCTCCGCCGATAGATATAGTCCCGCTGCGCCCGCCGGGTAAACTTACTCTTGATCTCCACAACATCCACCCTGCCGTCCGCATAGGTGATCTTGTAGTCGGCAGTATAGTGCGCCGCCGGGAGCTTCACGTTTCCGTACTCCTCAGCGGGCAGCAACAGCCAATTCGGGTGCGGCTGTGCCTCGGCGATCTTTCCCGACTGAATACCGGGCATAATAACCCCCATGTAATAATCATACTCGCCCTTGGATTCAAAGGTTTTGCCTAGCTTGCCAGCGGCGCGGGCGGCGTCAGCCACAGGCTGCGGAGAGGCGCACTTTTCCCGGCATCGGGCCGCAATCTGTGCTTCCGCTTGTGCCCGGAAGCGCGGCGGCAGGTCTTCAAGCTCCATTCTCATACTCACGGCTGATTTCTCCTATTCTTCCGCCGGGGTTCCGGCTTTCTCATGAGCTTCACGATCAGGTGCCGGGTGTTGTTCCCGGTGACACGCTGTTCGCACTCGCGCAGGGTATACCCCGGATACTGCTTTTCCCAGAATGCCCGGTCATCGACACGCATTGAAAAAGCGTCGTCCATGCTCTTACGGCTCCACTTGGTATCGTTGGGCCGGGGCGTCACCGGGGCTTTCAGGCCACGGCTCTGGCGCCAGTGGCGCACACGAGTGCGGGCCTTTGTCATGTAGCCGGTCAGGGCTTCAAAGCTGCTGCTCGTCAGGTTGATTCGGTCACAATGCACCATGCCGATTTCTTCCCCGGAGCTGTCCCGCCACAGCATTTCAATCTCCTCGCGGGTCAAACTGCCTTCAAGAATCACATGATGGTGATGGCGGCCAGTGCTTGTCCCATCTTCGTTCAAAGCGCAGTACTCCGTCACCTGCATCCACTTGGGGGCCGGAATGTCCTTCTTCTTGCAGTAGCGCTTCATGCGCTTGCAAAAATTCGTCCAGTCTCGGTCTACCCGATCATAGTCCCCAGCCGCCGGGTGGTGATCCCGATTGTATGTAAACGTGATAGCCCAATCCCGATCCGTGAAGTTCGTATAAGCCAACTGGCAGAAATACCGCCGGGACATTGCTTCGTTATACCGCTGCTGGGCAATACTCGTGGCAAGCTCTCTCTTTCTTCTGGTGCTGGCGGTATGCTCCTTGGCACTCACTTCAAACAAATCCACTTCCGCATACTGAGGGCCGCAGATGTGTTTCTGTTCCCGAATGTACCACGCTTTCACCGTCAACACCTTCTTTCTTTGACTTTTCTTTTGCTGAATAAAAGCAATCCGCCGAGCGCAAGGGAATGTTCTCGGCTTGCCCCCGCCCCCGCTTGATGAACTGCTTCTATCCGTCACGCCATCCTATCGCGGGGAGAGATTACAGGGGCCGTGCCCCTGTACCCCCTGCACCGGGAAACTGCTGCTTCTCTAATCAAGCCTTAGTCAAGCTCTAATCAAGCTCCACTTCCCGCTGTCCGCTAAGTTAAGTGTTACATACAAGCCCCTTGCCGCCTCGCCGGGGCGGCATTTTTCTGGCGGATATATTTTGACTATTATAATAAGTAGGGACTTCGGCTTAGATCAGCTCATATTCGCCGATATCGTCATCATCTTTTCGCTTTTTCCAGCACTCACAGCCATTTTCCGGGTCTGTCACTTCGGCGCAGTTCAGAGATTCGCCGTTGAAGCAAATCCATGTGTAGCCCTCGTGCCAGAAGCAAGTGCAGCAACTCCGTTCAGGCTCCATGCCGTTCACTGGCATTTCTTCCTTTTGCATGTCTGCACCTCTTTCAGCTCTATGGTCGGTTTTGGCTGATCGGAGCGATTCATAGGATCGTAGTAACTGACGCACCCCGCCACGCCTTCCGGGTTGTCATGCCACGACAGCGCATGTCGGATCGTTAGCCAAACGATTTCAGCCCGGTATGGAATCTTCATCAGGTCAGAAATCGGGGCCGGAAGAACGCACCTGCTATACAGCTTGTCCATTTCTTCCCGCATGGTATCGCGCCGATGCAACGCAACATCAAAGGCATTTGCCCGCTGCTCATTCGTTTTGAACGCATTGTTTTCCAAATCGGAAAGAAACTTTGCCATGCAGAGGTCGTCCGTCATGTCCCAGAATTGGCCCATGTGCAATCTCAAATACCACTCGCAAGCAATCTGCACCGCCTCGGCCACCGGGCGGCTCATCGTCAATGTGATCGTTTCGATTTCCGCCGGGGAGTTATTCTTCTTTCCCATAGCCCTGCTCCTTGCTTCCCGGCCAGCCACGGCGCTGGCTTCTCTCGAATTTCCGGGCCATCGCCGCCACCTGAATGGCTTCCACGGCCAGAGCAACCGCCGCGTCATATACGCCCTTCGTGGAAATTTGCGGGTTATCCGAATAAACTCCCATCCACATGCAGTTCAGCTCCCGGCGCAGACGATCCGTTTCCTTCGCGGCTTCCACCGCTTCTTCTTGGATCACCGCCACGCCCTCATGAGCACTTGCAAACATCCGGTGCTTCCTATTCGCCGCTGCCAGCTCCACTTTAACCAGCCGCTTCACATCATTTTTCACTGCATCCATATTTCATTCCTCCACTAAAACCACATTGCACCAACTCGTGCGATATTCTTTTCCGCCGATTCTCACCGTAACGGTATCGTTGTAAGTACTGCTATAAACTCCATCCGGTTGCCCCTGTGCCAGCAAATATCCGTTCGGAAGATAAACATATACCGTTTCGCCATGAGTTTCGTTGTCCTTAGTGTAGTTCCTCGTCACTACGCCGCACCCGGCCATTGTTCCACACAGAGCAGCAGAACAGGCCGTCAGTGCCAGCAGCTTCAAAACCTTACGCATCTTTTTCTTCCTCCAGCTCGCTCAAATCCTCAATGTCTGCGTCGCTCTGGGTTCTGAGTACCATCGTCGTCAAAGACTGCAAATTCTGTTTCGTGATACCATCCAGCTTGCAGGGAAGCACAACCGCCCGCGCAATCATGCCGTCCTTGACAACATAATACCGGGCGCCGCTGCTCATCTTCCGCACAAAGTACTTGAAATAGCCGCTTTTCTTCGCTTCATCAGCCAGCGGGAGGAGCTGCCTTGCATCCACAAAGCCGACGGTTCTCCGGGTAGGCTCGATCAGTGGAATCAGATCGCAACCATTGGAACGGAGAACAATCCGATCCGTCTGGCATTCCATCTCGCCTTCTTCAGTGTCCGCCAAGCTCATGCCGTCCATGTTCCTTTCGCTCTCCGGGCACTCGTCGCCGAACTGAATATCCTTCCAGCTATTCGGGCTAATATCCAGCAGGGCGGCCAGCTCATCCGAATTTTGAGCTTTCGGAAAGCCCGCCAGAGAATAAATACCTGTTCTGGTTCCGATGTACAGATCATACCCGCCCGCCTCATAGCAGACATTGTAGAGTTTGCAATACGCATCGGCCTTGATGAGCTTTGCAAGTGCAGCCAATTTCATTTTTCTGTTTCTCCTCTCGCTTTTCTGTATTCTTCAATGCAGCCTTGGCACTGTTCCTGTGACGGCATCGTGTCGGCTGCCGGGCAGTTTCTTCCGCTCTTAGTGTGAAATTCACATGCCGCATCGGCTTCTGCGTCCCACTTTACCTTTTCAGCCTTTCGGTCTTCCATCGGTTTTCGGATTTTTCTGATTTCCTTTTGCACCTCAGAAGAAATCTTTCTCATACACTCCCAGCAAATATCTATTCGCGGAAGGTCTTTTCCTGCAAGTACCCGAATGATTTCGCGGTCTTCAATGCTGGCAGCCGTAAGCACTAGCTTTTCGCAAATGTCACATTTATATGCTGCGCCCATAATCTCACCTCCCGATCTCAACAAGCCCGATTTTCTCCGCCATTTCTCGTGAAATGTCCCGTTTCTTTAAGAAAAATTCAATTTCGGATTGACATTCTTCCCAGTTTTCTTCGCGGGTTGCAAAATAGCGTAGCTCTGGGTTATACATCTGGCGAATGCGGAGCATGAACAGCATGTCATTAGTTGCTCTGCCGTCCAGCCTATAAACCGCCCTCTCGCCTGTTCTCGTGTTGATCTCACGACAAATAGCAATGATAGGCACATCCGGTTCACTCATGTTCTCCGATCCTCCCAACAGCTTGAACCTCAAATTCTGAAAACTCCGTGTAGTGTGCCGCCGCCATCTTCCGTGCGATCTCAATGGCTTTGTCGGCATTTGGCGCCTTCACGCGGTACGAAAGCCACGAGGGCCAGCCGCCCGCACCCAGCGCTTTTAAGAGAACATAGTACATCGTGCATCCTCCCTTGATTTTGGGCAATCCCGGATTTGAACCGGGCCGGGGCCGTTCCCCATGCTCACGAAAAAGGCCGCCGCAGCGGGCGGCCAGCGGTTTAGGAGTTATGCGATCTCACTTTCAAAATTTTCTTTGCTTCTTCTGCATGGAGCAAAACACTATCCCGGCAGGTCATCCCCGGTTCCTGCAAGCAGTAGAGTTTACATTCGTTCGTGCAGTTTTTCCGCCCGCGCCGGGCTTGCTCATTGCATGTAACAAACCGTGCCGAAAGAATCCGTGTCAGCGTCTCATTGTTCATCATGCCACCAGATACAGCCAGCAGAATTTAACCAGCGCCGCCGGAGCAACGATCATGGCCGCCGCCCAAACGGCAATCGCCGCAATTACCAGCAACGCAAAAATTCCAGTTGCTACCACATTTGTCTTTTTCATTTCGCTCATCCTTTCATTTGTCCTTGCTCCGTGCCAGATACTCCTGCCACGTTTCATTTCTAAACGTTCCGCTGTACAAATATCTTCTTGCGAAACGCAATTGTTCTTTTGATGGGATAATTCCAAGCGGTTCATTTCGTCTGGCATTCCATAAAGTGTTAAACCCGGTCATAGCTTTCCAGCGGTTCCCACCACTCCACTGTGTCGCCTTTCTGCTTATGCCATGCAGATATTTTCATCAAGGCAAGGTTTGGAAATTTATTTTTCGCCCTGCTCTGGCCCGCATCTGCATCATGGATCGCAATCTTCATTGTCGTTTTCCTCAATGATCCAGACCTTATGCGTACCGTACCCCGGCCAGTTCAGTGCGTCTTCGTGCGTTCCGGCCACCGCAACGTCAAGGTGCTGGCCCTGAATGTCGGCGCCCTTGTCTTGTACGATTCTGACGCCCACGCTTTCGATATATAGCACCGTGCCAAAAGGAAAAATTGACTGATCCGCCGCCACGGTAACACCCGCCTCCACCGGGGCGCCGCTGGCGGTGATTCCTGTTCCGGTGCCGCAAATGTGTTCCCGCTTCTCCGTGCAGTACGACGTACAGAGGAAATCCCCAGCGTATTCCATCGTGAAGTTTGCCGGAAGGCTCTGCTCTTTGCTTTTCAGCTCCTCCCTGAGATCATCCGTCAACTCGCCAAGCTGCATCGTAACGTCATGCCAGCCGCTTGCCTCCCGCTCCCAGCTCTCCGAGCGGGATTTGTAAATATCTCGCTGGCATTCCAGATCGTTGATCCGGTGGTACATGGTGTTCATCTGAATCCCTGCCACAATCAGCGCAGCGGCCAAAAGCCTAGCTGTTCCTCTTGCTGTCATGTTTACCGTTCCTTTCTGAGACGCTTATCATCCCATTTCAAACATCGTTTTTTCTGGCTCATACTCAAAGTTGAACCAGATTGTTTCCGTCCGGTGCCCACCGCCCTGCACATAGGCTTCCTTGCTGTCTTTGTTCCATCCAGCCGCCAGCAGAATTTTGTTATATAGATCATTTTCGTACCCGCTTAGAATTACCGGGCCTTTATGTTCCATAAGTACCTGCAGGAGCTTTCTGTGGAGTTCTTCTCCTCGCATTTCAAATCTATAAATGCTTCCCCCTCTTGTGCTGCCAAGATACGGCGGATCGCAATAAAGCAGAGTATTGGAGGTATTATGTTTCTGGATCAATTCCAGTGCATCCATGTTCTCAATCGCCACTCCACGAAGGCGCTCCGCCACGGGAGCGATTTTGTCAGGAAGATAGCTCCAACTTCTTGCCGTATTGCTGACAATGCTGTTCGTTTCTTTTTTCCAGCCTGTCCGCTGCCCAATCCTTGTTCCCGCGCCCTGTATGCACCTGATCGCAAATCTCCGGGCATCCTCTAGCGGCTGCCCAGTCATATTCATCGGCTGCCCTGCGTGGATTTCTTGTATTTCTTCATACTCTGAGCGGCTGCACGGCGTCAGGTAAAGCGCCCTTGCAAGTTCTTCCGGGGCATCTCTGCACACGCGAAAGAAATTGACTACATTTCCATCCAGATCATTTACAACTTCCGCCTTGCTACGAGGCTTTGCAAACAGAACCGCGCCGCTTCCGAAGAACGGTTCAACGTAAAAATCGTGTGGTGGAATATGGCCGACTATCCAATTTGCAACTCGCCCCTTGCTTCCGGGGTATTTTAGAACAGATTGCATTCCGAATCGTCCTTTCATTTTGCACGGACGGCCAGAATCGAACTGGCAAACCTGCCGATGGGGAAAATCGGAAGCAGGTTGCATCCTCTATGCGTCCGCATATCAAAACCCGCCGCTTGTTCTCCGGGCGGCGGGGCGGCCACTGACGCGGCCTACTGCTTTTGTGCCTGAGCAGATCGAACAGGGCGCTTCTTCGCTTGCGCTGCGGCGCACCCATTCGCAGCATGTCCATGTGGGTGCGGCTTTTGCGGATCGGCAGCCCGGCGTTTCATCCGGGCTTAGGCGGTAGGAGGAGCGCTGCTGTACAGCACCTTTCCGCAATGCTGGCGGGCCATGATGCGAAACGCGCCAGCTTCCATGAAAGTCAGGTCGGCACAGTCGGGGTTCGGCCCCGCTCGCGGCGCCCTATACCAGAGGAACGCCCTGTGCCATATAAAAGCAGCCCCGCTCTCGCGGTGCGGGGCTGCTGATTCACGACATAAAAAGATCACTTGCCCGGCTTGTCCGCTTTTTCTTCGGGCTTCGCTTCGTAGTGCGGGCACTCCGCATTATATCCGCCGCACGGTGCGCACAGTGGGACGGTGATTCGGAATGTGTGTCGGCACTGCTTTTTGTCATCTTTTGCTATGCCCCTGTGCAGGGCACGAAGGGTGTGGGTGCTTCTTGCCATACGTTTATTTTTTCTTGTCTTGTCTAAGTAGCTGCACCGGCCGAGTGCTGCCGTGTGTACCTTTGCCGGATTTCTGATCCGCCGGAATATGCGGCGCGGCCGCTTATTCTTCCTGAGCCGCCCATAGATTTCGGCCATCTCATCGAGCGGCCTAAACAGCTTCCGCAGATTTTCGGCCCACTCGTCCAGAAGCCGATCAATCTCCTCCGCTGTAGCGATGATCTCATTTACCGTCATATCAGTCCACCTTTTCCAGAATGTACGTGGCGATCATATCCGCCATGTGAAGGCACAACGCTTCCGGGCAGTTATTGTATACTCTTCTAAGGGTGTTCCAGTCGCGTTCTCCGGTGTAGGCGCCCATGTGCCACCGGATGCAGCGGATTTCTTTGTCGGTCAATTTCATGTACTGTTGGGCCATGATGACAGATTCTTCGCCGTGGCCCAGCATCCGGTTGTCCTGATATTGGAAGCCGTCGTTCTGGGTGCCCTTGTATTTGCCCATTTTGCAAATATCGTGGAGCAGGGCGGCCCGGATCACCGTGTCCTCATCACAGCCCGAAAACTTCTCAGTTGTGCAGAGGTCAATGGCTGCTGCTACCACGTTCAGAGTGTGGGCTACAAGGCCAAATCTGACGGCAAGGTGGTGCTTGGCGCTGGCCGGAGAAATGAAGAAACCGCCATCCATAAGATACTGGTAGAGTTCTGTTGCGCCTTCCCTATCGCCGAACGTCCCACCGTAGATCAGGTAGAACGCCTTTTCATATCGTTCGCCGAGGGCTTTTTTCTGGCGGATCAGCTCCTCACCATCAGCCGGGCCATCGTCCCAGATTTCCCGCGTGGTATGCGCCAACTGCCCCAGAATGTCTGCGATTTGGTCACTGTTCATGCTCTTTCTCCTTTCGCAACTTCAAACACTGCTCTCTGCCTTCCGGGTATTTCGTCGGCCTGTCAAAAATCTCCGGGTGGTTTTCAAGCATTTCCAGAAGCATTTCTTTCATGCTTGCTGCCACAAACGGCGAATATGCGCAGCCCATTCTATCCCCGCCTTTCCTTTTAGACTTCTGGCAGCGGGTTTTGTTTCAGCTCCTCCCGCCATTGGAGCGCTGGGCCACAAGGTTATAGGTTACGAAGCCCCCCCCCCGGAAGCCCCAAACAGCGCCTTCATAAAGGCGCCAAATGCCATCTGCTTCACTGCCTCATCACTGATCGGGTGCGAGACGCCGTGGCTGGGTCGTCCATCATCCAACGCCACTTTCACGGCCTTGGGGATTGCCGCCGTCACATCCTCCAGCAAATCGCCGCGAACCTCCGGGCTGCATCCCGCGATAACCCTACCGAGCGCCCCGATCAAAAGGTCTGCCAGTTCTCCTGTCATTCCCTCCATGTTCATTTCAACCTTGCCTTCTTTGAGTTCGATCTTGATAAACGCCTGTGCCATTGTGATCGTCCTTTCTTTTTATGCGTGAATGTTCGGGCAATGGAGACACGTCCCGGAGTTGACACCGGGCGGACAGGTCTATGGTCTCCTGTCCTGCACTGGCCGCGCCATATCAAAGAAGCGGCGTCGGACACGATACCGCTTCGCCCATGCGGGCCGCCCTGCTGAACTTTCTGCCCCCAACAGGTAAGGCCCCGGCCTTGCGGAAGCCGGGCGGCTGGCCCCCTCGTGGGTAGCCGCATGGTGGGCGGGTAGGTCTGCCCATGCCCTAGAGGTTTCAGTACCAGTCGCGCACCTCGTTTGCCCAGTCGTATGCCACGTTCGTCAGGCTGTCCAGCACCAGCGGCACCGCCCAACTGATCGTCGCAACCTCTAAATCGAAATCGCAATGGATCAGCTTGCAGGTGATCCAAGTGAACAACACCAGAATGCCCCAGCAGACCGCCAGCACCGCGACGATCTCACTCAGGCGGAGCAGATCGTGGCCCAGCTTCCGCCAGTTCAGTTTCTTGTGCAGCTTCGACAGTTTCATTTCTTCTTTCCTTTCTTCTGATTCTGGTGCCGCCGCGCCTTGGTGCGGTCTTTTCCATCCTTGGTGTGCATCGCCACCATCGTGGTGAATCGACGGTATGCCCCGCCGTCATGGCGCTTCTTACTGCTGTTCATGCCCGGTGCCCTCCCGCTTCATCTGGTCGATTCTGGTTTGCACCCAGTCATGAATCTGTTTCTGAAATGCCGCTCTCCTGCGGCGCTCGATGACCGTGAACACTGCCGCGCAGATCAGCACGACGGCCACCCCGGCCAGAAATACCCAGCCCATTGCCAGCTCCTTTCTTTGTTCTCCCCTCCGTGGTACAATGGATTCACCATCACGGAAAGGAGGTATTGAATGGTTGATACAGACGCCCTTCGGCGGGCCATCAGGAGCTACAAATTCTACGCATCTCCATCCAGCGGGAGCGGAAACGATCCTGCTACCGTCGAAGACATCAACAAGCTAATCCGCCAGACTGCAAAACTCTTGGATACGTTTGTTGACGAACTCGAAAAGGCTCAATAATCCTTTTCGCCGCTGGCTTTGTCCAGCGGCTTTTTGATTTCCAGAACGCCCAGCCGTGCCAGATCGTCGTAGCACTTCCGAATTTCTTCCTGCGCTGCATCCAGCCGCTCAAATATTTTTTCAAGCTCTCCATCCTGAACAGCCACGCACATAATGTATTGATTCATTCCGTCCCGGCCTCCTTGTCGTCTATCTCCCCGCCGTGCTATACTCATAGCAAAGAAAGGAGGTGATCTTCTTGTGGATTTATCGCTCTCCTATCGGAGTTTTTACCATCAAGCAATTTCCAAATGGAAAATACGGTCTTTGCTACGATTCCGAATGCTATGGTTTTTACTCCACTCCTGTTCAGGCCGCCGATGACGTGTATACACATGTTACCGGATGCACCGAATGGGACGATCTGGACGGCAAGGTGCCAAACGAGCCGACTGATCTGAGCGAATGGGAGAAAGTCTAATCCTTTTCATCGGCGGGTGCTGTTTCTGACAGTACCCGCCGAAGTCTTTCCAGCGTTACCGAAATGTGGTTCAGCGTCTTAATCCCAGACTGAATCGTTTGGAGGTTTTCTTCGCTGGGCGGAGAACCTGCCATCAGCTCCTCCACATAATCGCAGTAGTGAATCGTCATCCTTGCGATGCTGGTGGTAGCCTGTGCGATCAGCTCACATTCTTCTTTTCTCATTCCGCCCCGGCCTCCTCGGCGTCCTCGCGGGAAAACAGCAGCTCAATGCTTTCCTCTGCTCCCAGAACAGCCCTGATCCTGACTGCCATATCCACGCCAATCTCAGAGTTACCGTTCAGCTTGTAATACATCGTGCTGCGGGAGGTTCCCACTTCTTTTGCCAACTCCTCTACGGTCATCTTCTTTTTCAGAAGATGTTCCTCGATTTTAGGGTATACCATTTCTTGTCCCTCCAATCCTAAGTTTCGTATTTTGTCATCAATATAGCACCGTTTTTAGGATTTGTCAATCGTAAAAATACTATTTTTAGAAATATTTTTCTAAATCTTGAATCATCTCCATTGCATTTTCCTAATTCTAGGATTACAATATAAGTACAAATAAAAGGAGGAAAGCCCTTATGACTAGAGAAGACCTCTTGAAAGATTACATTCTAAAGAATTACAGAACCGTCAAGGATTTTTCCGTTTCCAGCGGCCTACCTTATACCACCGTCGATGGAATTCTACGCCGTGGCGTAATGAACGCCCGCGTAGAAAACATGATTAAGCTCTGCCAATTCCTCGGTATCTCGCTCGACGCTCTTGTTGCCGGGCAGATTGCGCCTTATTCGGATACCCCCGCATTCTCTATTGAAGATGTAGCTGCGCTCGAAAAGTATCACCAGCTCCCGGAATCTGACCGCGAGACCGTGGATTTTGTTCTGAACCGTCAGGGCAAGAAGCAAGATGCTTCTGAAGGCGCGGAAGAATGACGATTAGAGATCATGATGTTCCCCTGTCAAGCAGGGGAACATCCCGCGTGTTATCCTCCCTCCTCCAAAATGTAGGATAACACGCGGGCGGGGCTTGCTTCGTGCAGCTTTTCTCCCACAATTCGATATTTTGTGAAGTCATTCTGCCCATTGTTTTAATTTTCGGAAAACTTTGCAAAAGAAAAAGCCCGCCGGGATATACCCGGTAGGCTTGCAAAAAGAAACCCGCCCCATCTTCTCTACGTCAGTACCCCGCGCGGTGCGCAGGGCTTCGAGAAAACAGAGCGGTTTCAAAATGAGTTGCTGTTTTAGGTGGCATTCATTTATATAAATGGCCGCCAGCGATACTATTTCGGAAATGAATTTAACTTTTTGGCTGTTGAAAGTGTGGAAAGATTATTTGAAAGGATAATCCCATGAGTGAAAAATATCTTGATAATCAGGTTCGTTCCGGCAATTTCACTTTGCACGTTCTGGCAACTCGCACACTCTCTCGTGATGAGCTGCTATACGCCGTTGCCGTTTACCAGAAGGCGAACAAGTTAAAGCAGCTCCCTGCCAGCGGAAGCGCCACGATCCGCTTTCCTGTCCGCGATTTCGTGGAATAATTCTTCGATGTTCTCAAATACGTGCCTTGCATCCTCTGGCTTTTGGAATTTCAAAACGCCCTCCGCGCCCGCAAGGACAACTTCATTGTGTTCATCTGCGAACAGGATCATGCTGTACGGATCATCCGGCAGACGTTCTTTGTTGAGCTGTTCCAATTCTTCTTCGGTCAGCTCGATGCACACTTCCTGTTCCAGCATGGTTTCTTCCTCCGAAAATCAATATTTTACTATATTATAGCACATCATTTTCCATTGTGAAAGGATATTCCCATGGCGAGAAAGAAGATCAAAAAAGGAGACGGCCAGCGGCTCGTTGCCTACTACCGATACAGCGGTGGCAGCGGGCAGACCGAGCAGAGCATCGAGGGGCAGCGCCGCGACTGCGAAGCATACGCCCGCTTGCATGGCATGACGATCCAGCACGAATACATAGACCGCCACATCAGCGGCAAGACCGATGACCGTGGCGCATTCCAGCAGATGATCGCAGACAGCGACAAAGGCGCGTTTGATTATGTCATCTGCTGGAAGACGGATCGTTTCGCCCGGAACCGCTACGACAGCGCCGTGTACAAGAAGCGCTTGCGGGACAACGGCGTGGAAATCCTCTATGCCGCCGAATCCAACATCTCCGGTTCCGAGGGTATCATTATAGAGGGTTTGATGGAAGCCCTTGCCGAATACTACTCCGCCGAGCTGTCCGAGAAAATGCGGCGCGGTATGCGCGAGAGTGCATTGAAAGGCAGAGCGATCAGCCGTTGCCGCGCTCTGGGCCTGACCACGGATTCCGACAAGCGCTTCGTCATTGATCCCAAGACTGCCCCCATCGTGCGCTTCATCTTCGAGCGGTACGCCGCCGGGGATTCCTCCATGTCTATTGTCGAGCAGTTGAACGCCAAGGGGCTGCGCACCAGTCAGGGCAACCAGTTCAACAAATGCTCTATCCCCCGCATCATTCAGAATGAGGCCTATCGCGGTGTCTATGTCAGCAAAGCATATAATGTCCGCATCGAGGGAGCGATCCCCGCCATCATCGACGATGAACTTTGGGAGAGGGCACAGACTATGTTGAAATTGAACCAGCAGAAGCGCACCAAGAATGCCGCTAAGGCAGACTATTTCCTTTCTGGCAAGCTGTTCTGTAAAGAATGTGGCAGCCCGATGAAGGGCGTAAGCGGGCACAGCAGCACCAACGGTGAGGTCTACCGCTACTACGCCTGTTCTAATCCTGAGTGCCACAAGCACAGCATTCCCAAGGATGATCTGGAAGGCAAGGTTGTGCAGTCCATCTGCGATCACCTTTTGCAGCCTGAATCCATGGACGCGCTGGCCGACGCCATGATCGAAGTGCAGAAACAGGACGCCGTGAAGCCCAACGCCGAGCGGCTGGCCGTGGAAGAAAACCTTGCCGATGTGCGCCGCCGGAGTAAGAACATTCTGGACGCCATTGAGAACGGCACTGCCAACCCCCAACTTTATGCCCGGCTCGATGAGCTGACCGAGCGGGAGAATACTTTGTCCTATCAGCTTGCCACCCTGCAAAATGAGAAGGCCATCGTCTTCACCAAGGAGCAGTTTCTTTTCCTGCTCGAACAATTCTGCATCGAGCCTTCTGAACGCAGCGAGGAGTATGGGCGCCGTCTTATTAACACTTTCGTAACATCTATGGAAGTTAGCGATTCTGAACTATTTATTTACTTCAATGTTTCCGAGGAAACCGTTAATAAAACAAAAAACGCACCTCAGAAAAACTTTCAGAAAGAAAGTTCGTCTGAGATGCGTCTGGTCCGAGTGGCGAGAATCGAACTCACGGCCTCTTGAACCCCATTCAAGCGCGCTACCAAAACTGCGCTACACCCGGATATCGTCCTCCGCCTCCCTACCGAAGCATTGGCGACAAAAGATATTATACGCATCTTTCCGGGTTTTGTCAACACTTTTCTGCATCTTTTTCTGATTTTTTCAAGAAAAGTATGATTTTCGTCGTATGAGCGCCGCTTTACTTTTTTGCTTTTGCACCAGTTTCCGCTTCCGCGGCCCGCAGCTGCCTGTCCTTTTCCAGCAGGGGCTTGAGGTACTGGCCGGTAAAGCTGCCGGGCACCTCGGCCACCTGCTCGGGCGTACCCTCGGCAATCACCAAGCCGCCGGCGCTGCCGCCTTCAGGGCCAAGGTCAATGATGTGGTCCGCACACTTGATGAGATCCAGGTTGTGCTCGATGACAATGACCGTGTTGCCCGCATCCACCAGCTTCTGCAGCACCTCGATCAGGCGATGCACGTCCGCAATGTGCAGGCCGGTGGTGGGCTCGTCCAGAATATACACCGTTTTGCCGGTGCCGCGGCGGGCAAGTTCGTTGGCCAGCTTCACACGCTGGGCCTCGCCGCCGGACAGGGTGGTGGCGCTCTGACCCAGGGTCACATAGCCAAGGCCCACATCCAGCAGGGTCTGCAGCTTGCGGGCGATCTTGGGCTGGTTGGCAAAGAACACCACCGCCTCCTCCACGGTCATGTTCAGCACGTCGGAGATGGTCTTTTCCTTATACTTTACCTCCAGCGTCTCGCGGTTATAGCGCGCGCCCTTGCATACCTCGCAGGGGACATAGACATCCGGCAGGAAGTGCATCTCGATCTGCAGGATGCCGTTGCCCTCACAAGCCTCACAGCGGCCGCCCTTGACGTTGAAGCTGAACCGGCCCGGGCCATAGCCGCGCATCTTTGCATCCTGGGTCTCGGCAAAGACGGCGCGGATATCGTTGAACACGCCGGTATAGGTGGCCGGGTTGGAGCGGGGCGTGCGGCCGATGGGCTGCTGGTCGATGCCAATGACCTTATCCACGAACTCAAGACCCTCCACCCCGTCGCACTTGCCCGCACGGCTGCGGGCACCGTTCAGCTCACAGGCCAGCGTCTTGTACAGGATCTCGTTGATCAGGCTGGACTTGCCGGAACCGGAAATGCCGGTCACACAGACGAACTCCCCCAGCGGGAACCGGACATCAATGTTGCGCAGGTTGTTTTCCCGGGCACCTTTCACGGTCAAAAAATTCCCATTGCCGGTGCGGCGGGTCTGGGGCACGGCAATGCGCTTGCGGCCGGAAAGATAATCGCCGGTGATGCTCCGCTTGGCCTTACAGATATCCTTCACGGAACCCGCCGCCACGATCTCGCCGCCGTGAACGCCCGCGCCGGGGCCCACATCCACGATATAGTCCGCGCTGCGCATGGTATCCTCGTCGTGCTCGACCACGATGACGGTATTACCGAGGTCCCGCAGGTTCTTCAGGGTCGCAATGAGCTTGTCGTTGTCACGCTGGTGCAGGCCAATGCTGGGCTCGTCCAACACATAGAGCACGCCGGACAGCGCACTGCCGATCTGGGTGGTGAGGCGGATGCGCTGGCTCTCGCCGCCGGACAGGGTGCCAGCCGCGCGGGCCAGGGTCAGGTAATCCAGACCCACACTCTGCAAAAACTGCAGGCGATTCCGGATCTCCTTCATGATCTGACCGCCGATCTGCCTCTGCTTCTCGGTCAAGTTCGGCTCGTTTTCGGCAATGAATTTCAGCTCATCCCGGATGGACATTTCGCAGAACTCGCTGATGTTCTTATCCCCAACGGTCACTGCCAGCACCACCGGCTTCAGGCGCTTGCCGTGGCAGTCCGGGCACTCCACGCCGGACATGAAGCTGCCGATCTCTTCCTTCATCCACTCGCTGTTGGTCTCCCGGAAGCGGCGCTCCAGGTTCTCCACGATACCCTCAAACGTATTATAGTAGACACCGCTGCCGAACTCGTTGGTTCGGTGCATCTCGATCTTTTCGCCGTTGGTGCCGTAGAGCAGGGCGTTCACTGCCTCGGTGCTCATATCCTTGATGGGCGTGTCCAGCGTAAAGCCGTATTTTTTACCCAGACCAAGGTAGTACATTTCGCTGACAGAGCCCTCGGCGTAGTACCAGCCGCTGGCCTTGATGGCCCCCTGCCGGATGGACAGGTTCTTATTGGGCAGGATGCGCTCCTCGTCCACCCGCATAAACGTACCAAGGCCCGTGCACTTCTCACAGGCACCCTGCGGGTTGTTGAAGGAGAAGAGCCGGGGCGACAGATCCCCGATGGAGATGCCGTGCTCCGGGCAGGCAAAGTTCTGGCTGAAGGTCATGCACTCCCCACCGATGACATCGATCTCAGCGATGCCTCCGGTCAGGGCCAGCGCAGTTTCCAGCGAATCCGCCAGACGGCCCCGGATGCCCTTGCGCATGGCAAGGCGGTCCACCACGATCTCCACCGTGTGCTTGATGTTCTTTTCCAGCGTGATTTCTTCGTCCAAGTCATACAGATTGCCGTCGATCCTCACACGGGAGTAGCCGCCCCGCCGGGCGGCATCCAGCTCCTTCTGCTGTGTGCCCTTGCGCTGGCGTACCACAGGAGCCAGCACCTGGAATTTGGTGCCGTCCTCCAGCTTGAGCACGGCATCCACCATCTCATCCACGGTCTGCTGGCTGATGACACGGCCGCACACCGGGCAGTGGGGCACGCCCACCCGGGCATACAGCAGGCGCAGGTAATCATAGATCTCGGTCACGGTGCCCACGGTAGAGCGGGGGTTGTGGCTGGTGGTCTTCTGGTCAATGGAAATGGCCGGCGACAGGCCGGTGATCTCATCCACATCGGGCTTGTCCATCCGGCCCAGGAACATCCGGGCGTAGCTGGAAAGGCTCTCCACATAGCGGCGCTGGCCATCGGCATAAATGGTATCGAAGGCAAGGCTCGACTTGCCGGAACCGGACAGGCCGGTCATAACAATGAATTTTTCGCGCGGGAGGGTCAGATCAACATTCTTCAGGTTGTGCTCCCGTGCTCCTTTGATGACGATCTTATCGTTTGCCAAGGTACTTTCTCCCTCTTCTCTGTGTCTGTGCATGGTTCTGCCTGCGCTCGGTCTCGGCATCCGAGTCCACGGTGGGGTTCTCGCCCCGGCGCAGGCGGTCGATCTGGTCACGCAGGAAAGCCGCATGCTCAAATTCCAGCAGCTTGGCAGCCTCCTTCATCTCCCGGGTCAGGCGCTCGATGGCAGCTTCCCGCTCCAGTTTGCCCATGCGGCGGGTATTCCGCTTTGCGTTCTCCGCCTTATCGCTGATCTCAATGCTGTCCGCAATGGCCTTGACGATGGTCTTAGGCACGATGCCGTGTTCTTCATTGTAGGCCATCTGGATGGCACGGCGGCGCTCGGTCTCAGTGATGGCGCGTTCCATGCTGTCCGTCACCTCATCGGCGTACATGATGACCAGACCCTCTGCGTTGCGGGCCGCGCGGCCAATGGTCTGGATGAGGCTGGTCTCACTGCGCAGGAAGCCTTCCTTGTCGGCATCCAGGATCGCCACAAGGCTGACCTCGGGCAGATCCAGGCCCTCACGCAGGAGGTTGATACCCACCACCACATCGATGGAGCCCAGGCGCAGATCTTTGATGATCTCCATCCGTTCAAAGGTATCCACCTCGTGGTGCATATATTTGACCTTGATGCCCTGCTCGGTCAAGAAGTCGGTCAGGTCCTCGGCCATCTTCTTGGTCAGGGTGGTCACAAGAACACGCTCGTTCTTCGCCGTGCGGGCGTTGATCTCGCCCAGCAGGTCAGTCACCTGCCCCTCCACAGGCCGCACCGAGATCAGCGGGTCCAGCAGACCGGTGGGCCGGATGACCTGCTGCGCAATCCGGGTGCTGTTCCGGCGCTCGTACTCGCCCGGCGTGGCCGAGACGAACACCATCTGGTTCAGTTTGCTTTCCACCTCCTCAAACTTGAGGGGGCGGTTGTCAAAAGCCGACGGCAGACGGAAACCGTATTCCACCAGCGTCTTTTTGCGGGCGTAGTCGCCGCCGTACATAGCACGCACCTGCGGCAGGGTCACATGGCTCTCATCCACAAAAAGCAGAAAATCCTCCGGGAAATAATCCAGCAGGGTGGTGGGCATACTGCCCGGCGCACGGCCCGACAGCACCGCCGAGTAGTTCTCGATGCCCTTGCAGATTCCCACTTCGGTCAGCATCTCGATGTCGTAGTTCGTTCGCTGCTGGATGCGCTGGGCTTCAATGAGCTTGCCCTCGGCGGTAAACTTCTTCACCTGCTCGTCACACTCGGCGCGGATCTTTTCAATGGCCGCTGCCTTTTTATCGGCGCTGACGATGTAGTGGCTGGCCGGGAAGATGGCCACATGTTTCACCACGTTCTGCCGGGTGCCGGTAACGGGGTTGAACTCCGTGATGCGGTCGATCTCATCCCCAAAGAACTCCACTCGGATGGCAAGGTCGCTCATGTAGGCCAGATAGATATCCACCGTGTCGCCGTGAACACGGAACTTATTGCGGATAAAATTGATGTCGTTCCGCTCATATTGCAGGGTGACCAGCTTTTTGCACAGGTCATCCCGCTCCATCTGCATCCCGGGCCGCAGGCTGATGACCATGCTGCGGTAATCGATGGGGTCGCCCAGAGAGTAGATACAGGACACCGATGCCACAATGATGACATCCCGCCGCTCCGAAAGCGCCGCCGTGGCCGAGTGGCGCAGGCGGTCGATTTCATCGTTGATGGCGCTGTCCTTTTCAATGTAGGTATCGGTGCTGGGGATGTAGGCTTCGGGCTGGTAGTAATCGTAGTAGGAAACAAAATACTCCACCGCATTGTCCGGGAAGAACGAGCGGAACTCGGTGCAGAGCTGGGCCGCCAGCGTCTTATTATGGGCCAGCACCAGCGTGGGGCGGTTGCACCGGGCGATCACGTTGGCCATGGTAAAGGTCTTGCCGCTGCCGGTCACACCCAGCAGGGTCTGGCAGCGGTCGCCCCGCTCAACGCCCTCTACCAGCTGCTCAATGGCCTGGGGCTGGTCACCCGTGGGGGCATAGTTGGAGACGAGATGGAACTGTTCATCGGCCATGTCTCGGTTCTCCTTTCTGTTCTCAGATGGAACTACAAATAGTTGTGCTTTTCATGTTGATTATAACACAATTATTTTATAATATCAATACGGCCTGAGCATCTCCCCGGTCTGGAAATCGTAGAACGGCAGGCGGTTGGCCTCCCGCATGGAGAAATATTCGCTCTCGGTCAGGATGATGTGATCCCGCAGATGCACCTTGACCAGCCCCAGTGCCCGGACGATATTCTCAGTGGCCATCAGATCCTCCCGCGAGGGCAGAGCCACGCCGTTGGGGTGGTTATGGCAGAGCACCACACTGTCGGTACCGCCCTTGAGGGCTGCCGCCACCACATCCTTGATCTCCAGACTCACCCGGTCGCTGGTGCCGTCCCGCAGCCAGAACAGCCCCTTGATGCGGCTGCGGCCATCCAGCGCAGTCAGCAGGGCGCGTTCCTGCACAGTCCCGGCAAACTGTGCCATCAGGTATTCGACCAGCTGGTCGGTGGTCTTCATGCATTTTTTTCCGTTGACCGCACACTGGGTATAGTATCTGCCGACCTGCGGCAAAAGATGCAGCATCCGGGCGGTAGAGGGGCCTACGCCCTCCACTGTCAGCAGATCCTCCTCGGAGGCATCCAGCACCCCGGCAAAGTCTCCGAACCGGTCCATGAGGACATGGGCGAGGCCGTTGGTGTCCTTGCGGGTGTTGGTGATGTAAAGGACATATTCCAGCGCTTCGTGGGGTTCCAGACTTTCCAGTCCGTACTGCTCTACCCGGGCGCGCATCCGCTGGCGGTGCCCCTTATGCTGGCTGCTTTCCTTCGCCATGGTCATTCTCCTTTTGCGTTATTACTCTAATAGTACCGTTTTTTCAGCAAAACACAAGGGGGCACAGGAAATATTCTGCGTTGACTTCAAAGAAAGGGTGGTTTATTATAGAGAAAAGGCTTTTTTATGAATCAATATGCCCTCTCAGTCAAAGCCTGCGGCTTTGCCAGATCTCCCAAAGGGAGAGCCCCTTGTGGCTCTCTGTCAGCATGTACTGAACCCGGGAGATGCATTGCCTCTCCCTTTGGGAGAGGTGGATTTGCGAAGCAAAGACGGAGAGGGCTTGTCTTTCATCCAACAAAAGGAACGATTTTATGAAACAATTTACTGCCACCGCAAACGACGAGGGCGTGCGGCTTTCCCGCTTTGTCCAGAGCGTGACGCGCGATCTCCCCACCAGCCTGCTGTACAAGAGCTTCCGCAACAAGCGGGTCAAGGTCAACGGCAAAAAAGGAGCCCCCGAGGATCGGCTCAAGGCGGGCGACCTCATTGAGCTGTACATCAACGATGAATTCTTCCCGCCCGAGGGCGCAAAGCCTGCAGCCCGCAAGCCTGCCCCCAAAAAGCAGCAGAACCAGCCCAAGGTGACCGTCATCTATGAGGACGAGAACATTGCCGTGCTGTACAAGCCCACCCACCTGCTCTGCCACAGCGACCGCACCGGTGATGCCAACCTTGTGGACGCATTCACCCAGTATCTGGCCCAGAAGGGCGAGTACGATGCGGGCGGTGAGAACCGCTTCAAGCCCGGCATCTGCAACCGGCTGGATCGTGGCACCGAGGGCCTTGTCATCGCTGCCAAGAGCTACGCCGCCCTGCGGGACATGAACGAGATCATCCGCACCGATCTGCTCAAAAAGGAATACTACACCATCACCGTGGGCATCCCTCAGAGCGGGCGGTTTACGGCCTGGTGGGAGCACGACGAGAAGAACAACAAGGTCAGCATCCACGCCCACCAATCTCAGGATGAGCGCCGTAAGCAGATCATCACCGATGTGGACGTGCTGCGCACTGCCGGGCCCTTTGCCCTGTGCAGGATCGGCTTGGTCACGGGCCGCACCCACCAGATCCGCGCGCATCTGGCCTACCTGGGCAAGCCGGTGCTGGGAGATATCAAATACGGCAACCGCAAGATGAACGAGCGCACCGGCACCCGGACGCAGGCTCTCTGCGCCGTCCGCATCAGCTTCCTGGATATCCCGGAGGAGAACACCCTGCGCTATCTCTCCGGCAAGGTCATCAAGCTGAAGGACCCGCAGATCGTCAAACAGTTCGACGCGCTGGATAAGAATAAAGAAGGAGCAACATCATGGCAGACCTGAACGCCTATTTCAAAAGCATCATCGACCAGGACCGCGAGGCCGTGGTTATCTGCGACCTGGATCACACCATCCTCTATATGAACCCTGCCGCCGTGGTGGATTACAAAAAATACGGCGGCGCTTCCCTGCTGGGCAAAAGCCTGCTGAACTGCCACAACCCCCATTCGGTGGAGGTCATCGGGAAGGTGGTGGACTGGTTTGCCGCTGATGCAGACCATAACATCGTCTATACCTACTACAATCCAAAGCATGTCCGTGATGTCTACATGGTTGCCCTGCGGGACGAGGACGGTACCCTGATCGGCTACTACGAGAAGCATGATTCCCGAAAAGCTGAAACTATGAAGCAGTACGATTTGTTCTGACAAAGAAAAGCGAACTCCACACAAAAAAGACTTTGCCAGCAGATTCTCCATCGGCGGGAAGAGGAAGCCATCGTAGGTGGCGCAGGCCAGCACGATCCGGCCGCAGAGCCGAAGCCCTGAGGCTGGATGCTCCGGCGTACCCCCTGCAAAAAGCCGCAGCTTGCATCCAAAAGAAAACCTGCTATACTGGAAGGGAATGAACCGCACTTTGTGCAGGAAAAGGAGAAATCAAGCTATGAAAACGAAACTGGGCATCGTGGGCTGCGGCTTTCTGGGCAATATCGTGGCCGACGCATGGAAGAACGGCCTGCTGCCGGATTACGAGCTGGTGGGTGTGACCAGCCGCACCCGTGCCTCCGCTGAGGCAACTGCCGCCAAAACCGGCTGCGCCGTCTGCGATACCGTGGATGCGCTGCTGGCACTGGAGCCCGAATACATCGTGGAGGCCGCCTCTGTTGAGGCAGTGCGTGCCATGGCGCTACCGGTCCTGCGCCGGGGCGTGAATCTGGTCATCCTGTCCATCGGTGCCTTTGCTGACCTTGCGTTTTACGAGCAGGTGCAGCAGGCCGCCCGGGAGGGCAGCGCCAAGGTGCATCTGGCAAGTGGTGCCATCGGCGGCTTTGACGTGCTGCAGACCGTGACCCTGATGGCACAGGCACAACAGCTGGAGGAGACCGCAGGCATCGAGACCCACACCGGTGCCCGGGGCTTCCGTAACACCCCTGTCTGGGCTGAGCATCTGCTGACCGACACGGAAAAGACCACCGTGTTCACCGGTAACGCCAAGGAAGCCATTGCCACCTTCCCCCGCCGGGTCAATGTGGCGGTGGCCACCTCTCTGGCCACCACCGGCCCTGAGATCACTGGTGTGACCATGCACTCGGTGCCCAACTGGGTGGGCGACGATCACCGCATCACTGCCGAGATCGAGGGCGTAAAGGCCGTGGTAGACATCTGTTCCTCCACCAGCGCCATTGCAGGCTGGAGCGCGGTCTCCCTGCTGCGCAACCTGTCCTCCCCCGTCTGCTTCTACTAAAGGAGGTTCTCCATGTTCCAGAAACTTGTTGCCATTGAGCCGGTCAGCCTGATCCCCAGCGCGGAGCAGGAGCTTTCCTGCTATGCAAAAGAGGTCCGGCTGTTTGAGGATATCCCCGCTGACAACGATGAGATCGTGCGCCGCATCGGAGATGCGGATGCCGCCCTGCTCAGCTATACCTCCCGCATCGACCGGGATGTGATCGAGCGCTGCCCCAACCTGCGTTACATCGGCATGTGCTGCAGCCTGTATTCCGAAGCAAGTGCCAATGTGGACATCGCCTTTGCCCGCAGCCAGGGCATCCGGGTATTGGGCATCCGGGACTACGGCGACCGGGGCGTGGTGGAATATGTGCTCCATGAGCTCACCGGCATCCTGCATGGTTTTGGGATGCCCATGCTCCACGATGAGCCTGTGGAGATCTACGGCCTGAAGGTCGGCATCGTCGGGCTGGGCGTTTCCGGCCGGATGATCGCCAACGCCCTACAGTTCCTGGGGGCAGAAGTCAGCTATTACAGCCGCAGCCACAAGCCGGACGCAGAAGCCGCAGGCATGGCCTACAAGCCCCTGCCTCAGCTGCTGGCCGAAAGCGAAGTGGTGTTCACCTGCCTGAACAAAAATGTTCTGCTGCTGGGCAGCGAGGAATTTGCCCAGCTGGGCACCGGCAAGGTGCTGTTCAACACCTCCATCGGCCCCGGCTTTGATTCCGCTGCACTGGAGCAGTGGCTCACCCTGCCCGGCAACCACTTCTTCTGCGACACCCGTGCCGCTGCCGGCCCGGTGAGCGAGGATTTCTTTGCCCGGGAGAACGTCCACTGCGCCAACGTCTCGGCAGGCCGCACAAAGCAGGCCTTTGTTCTGCTGAGCCAGAAGGTATTGGCCAACCTCCGCACGGCATTGGCCGATCTGAACGCGGAGTAATCGTCCTTTTCCCCGCATAACCGCATAAGCAAAACGAACGCCTGCCGGGCTTTTCTCACTCGGCAGGCGTTCGTTCTTTTTATGGGGTCGATTCGTTACTTTGCCAGCAGCTCGTCAGCCAGCACATCCATCTGTGCCTCAGCGGCGGCATTGGCGGCAGAGCGGATGGTCACAACGGCATCACAGACGGTGATGTTCTTCATGCCGTCCAGCTCGGCACGCATCAGCTTTGCAGCCATGGGGGCCCAGGTGCCGTTCTCCATCAGGCCAACGGTGCGGCCCTGGAAGTTCTTGGTCTTGAGGTGGGTCAGCAGATTCTCCATCGGCGGGAAGAGGAAGCCATCGTAGGTAGCGCAGGCCAGCACGATCCGGCCACAGCGGAAGGCCTCAGTGACAGCATAGGAGACATCGGTGCGGGTCAGATCCATCTCCACCACCTTGGCACCCTTGGCGCGCAGCTTCTCAGCCATGGTGTGGGCGGCGGCCCTGGTGTGGCCGTGGATGGAAGCGCTGGCCACCAGGATCTTCTCCGGCTCCTCAGCCTTGTAGCTGGACCACAGATCATAGTAGTTCAGGTACTTGCTCAGATCGCCGGTCAGCACGGGGCCGTGCAGGGGGCAGATGGTGGCGATATCCAGCGCGGCGGCCTTTTTCAGCAGAGCCTGCACCTGCGGGCCGTACTTGCCCACGATGTTCAGGTAGTAGCGGCGGGCCTCGCTGGCCCAGTCGGCGTTTTCGTCAAACCTGGCCACTGCACCAAACCGGCCAAAGCCGTCTGCAGAGAAGAGCACCTTTTCACTGCTCTCATAGCTCACCATGACCTCGGGCCAGTGCACCATGGGGGCAAGCACAAAGGTCAGGGTGTGGGTACCCAGGCTCAGGCTCTCGCCGTCCTTCACCACCACGCGGCGCTCCTTGGCAACGGCATCCGCCCCAAAGAACTGATCCATATACAGGAAGGTCTTGGCGTTGCCCACCACCTGCATTTCCGGGTAGAGGGCGGCCAGTCTGGCGATATTGGCACCGTGGTCAGGCTCCATGTGGCTGACCACCAGATAATCCGGCTTGCGTCCGGCCAGTGCCTCGGTCAGGTTGGCAAGCCAGGGCTCCGTGGCACGGTTGTCCACCGTATCCAGAATGGCAGTCTTTTCGTCCAGAATGACATAGGAATTGTAGCTCACGCCGGTGGGCACCGGGTACTGGCTCTCGAACAGGTCAATGGTGGTATCGTCCACACCCACGCCCAGAATGGCTTCGCTGATCTTTTTCACACTCATAGCAGACATCCTCTCTATCCATATTGCAGTGCCGGAAAAGCGGCAATATAATACTAATAACGGTTCCTAGTATAGCACATTGTTAAAGATTATTCAAGCTCCTCCGGCAGTCTTGCTGCCACCGGCCGGCCGGGCTCGTTGTCCAGCTCCAGCAGGGCTGCCGCGCTGGTATCATCCAGGCTCTGGACACTGCGGAGCTTGCGGCTGATGGCCCGGCTGCGGACACCAATGAGGTTGTCCAGCTCTTCATCGGTCTGGCGCAGGCGCTGCTGCATCTTGGAGAGCCCCTGCCCGAACTTGTCAAACTCCGTCTTAACGGCCCCCAGCAGCTGCCAGACCTCGCCAGAGCGCTTCTGGATGGCAAGGGTCTTGAAGCCCATCTGCAGGCTGTTGAGCAGAGCTGCCATGGTGCTGGGGCCTGCAATGTTCACCTGATAATCCCGCTGCAGCACCTCCAGCAGACCGGCGTTCACAACCTCGGCGTACAGCCCCTCAAAAGGCAGGAAGAGGATGCCAAAGGTCGTGGTGTAGGGCGGCTCCACATACTTTTCCCGGATATCCTTTGCCTCGCTCCGCAGCACCAGCTCCAGCGCATGGCGGGCATTCTCCACCGCCTGCGCATCGCCGGAGGCTTGGGCATCCTGCAAATGCGCATAGGTGTCGCCGGGGAATTTGGAGTCGATGGGCAGCCAGACCGTGCCGCCGTCCGTGCCCGGCATCTTGATGGCATATTCCACCCGCTGGGTGCTGCCCGGGATGGTAGCCACATTGGTCTCGTACTGCTCCGGGGCCAGGATCTCTTCCAGAATGGCCCCCAGCTGGATCTCACCCAGAATGCCGCGGGTCTTAACGCCCGAGAGCACCTGCTTCAGCCCGCCCACATCGGCGGCAAGGTTCTGCATCTCGCCCAGCCCCTTGTACACCTGTTCCAGCTGGTCGTTCACAGCCTTGAAGCTCTCGGTCACCCGCTTCTGCAGGGCATCCTGCAGTTGCTCATCCACGGTGTGGCGGATCTCATCCAGCTTTTTGGCGTTCTCGGCCTGCAGGGCGGTCATGTTTTCCGCAAGGGTCTTGCGCAGCTCTTCCAGCTTCTGGGTGTTGGCGGCCTCCAGACTCTGGAGCCGCTGGGTCAGGATCTGCTGCTGGCCGCTCTGGCCCTGTGCCAGTGTAGTGCTCATGCTCTGCACTGAGGTCTGCAGCGTCTCACTGACACTGCGGATGGCGGTGTAATTCTGCTCCGCCATTGCCGCCTGTCTGGCCGCAAAGTCTTTTGCCTGTGCATCGAGCTGCTGCTGCATCCAGCGCTTGAGCTCCTCGTAGTCTCCCCCGTTCCGGGGCTTGTTCAGTTTCCAGAGCACCGCTGCCAGCAGCAGGCAGATGGTGACCAGCAGCAGGGTGTACAATCCAGCTAAAAATTCCATTGATTATAAGTCCTCGAAATCGACCAATTCTTTCCGGGTATCCAGCGCATCGCCATAAAGGCCCACGCCGTCCACCTCGCACTCGCCCGACTGGTTATCATAGGGGTCGGAGCGGAACCCGTACATCGGCGGGTCAAAGGGTGCCTCAAAGGCGCGGTTTGCCACCATGCGCCCGGTGTCCAGACTGCCGAAGTAGTGGCGGCGCAGCTCTTCCTCGCCCTGCCGTGCCATGGAGGCACCAAACGAGCAGTCGGCATACATCCAGCCCTTGGGGGCAATGTAGAACATAGCCCAGTCGTGGCAGCCCACGCCGGTGGGCGACACCGACAGGCCGCTCTGCCAGCGGGCCGGAATGCCCACCAGACGGCAGAGGGTGATGAAGGTCAGGGCCATAATGCCGCAGTCACCGCGCCGGTCCCGCGCGCAGCGGTCGGGCAGGCATTCCTGCACAAAGTAGGCGGGCTGATAGTGATACCGCACGTTCAGGGTAACGTAATCATAGATGCGCTTTGCCTTTTCCGCCGGGTCGGTGATTCCTTCGGTCAGCTGTGAGGCCAGCGCCTGCAGGTAGGGCGTGAACACGATATGCGGGGCCTGCTCCTCGGTATCAAAGGTCGGCTGTTCCGGTGCAGGCACAAAGTCCAGCGGGTCAGCATAGACTGCCGTTGTCTTGTAACGGTACTGCACCCCGAAGCGGCGGTTTTCGGTCAGGTCAGCCTCCCAGCAGACCGTGCGCTGGGGGGCGTTTGCATCGGCGATGCGGCCCGGCTGCTCGGTAAAGCTCTGCAGCTCGATCTCGCTCTGGGCCAGGCATTCCGCCGGGATGGGCAGCCAGGCGCGGACGTGCACACTCTCCCGGCCCTCTGCCTTTGCCTTGGCCAGAGCGGCGGCAAAGGCCTCATCCGACATTCCCACGCTGGTCTTCAGCGTGATGCGGGCACTGGCCTGCCCTTCCCGCTCCATCTGGTCATGGATGCGGCGGCGGCGCTCCCGGGCCAGCGTAGCCGGGGCGGGCGGGTCGAGCTGACGGGCGGCAAGGTCGGCGTGGGTGGCGATCAGCGTCTCGGCAAAGCGGTCAAGGTAGTGCTTCTCCCCTTCCACGAACCGCCAGTCCACCCGGCCCTCATGCACCAGCTGGCGGAACTCCTCCACCGTGAAATCCCGCACAAGGCCCTGCATCCGGGCCACGGCCTGTGCCTCGTTCCAGCAGTATTCCTGCGGCAGACGGCACATGATCTCCTTCTGCACCAGCAGGGCATCCCGCAGCGCGTCCACGCCGTGGGGCACAGGGTTGGCGGGCTGCTCGTACTCCGGCATTTCCAACCCCTGACTGCGGGGGCTGTTCTGGGTCTCCGTCCAGTCCTCGGCCAGATATTCATCGATCCGTGCCATTGCTTCTTTGTAATAGCCCGCGGCCTTCAGCCGCTCCACATCATCGGGCAGACCGACGTTCAGATGCACAAATGCTTCGTTCAGATCTTTCATCCTGTTTCATCCTTTCTCTCAGGCGCACTGCTCTTCCCAGAAAGCAGTGGCTTCCACCAGCCAGTTCTCGGCATCTGTTCCGGTGCCGATGCCGCAGACGTGAGGTGCATTGTTGAACACCCGGTAAACATGCTTGACGTGATTGGCCTGCAGGGCAGCTTCCAGCTGCGGTCCCTGCCGCCAGTAGACCAGCTCTTTCAGCAGCGTGTCGTTCACACCGTGCCAGTGGTAGGTGGCGGGGTAGTCCGGCGTGATCTCATCCGAAAGGTTCCGGGTATAGTATTTGGGGCCGTACGCGCCGATATCCTGAATGACATGGTAGATGGGCTTGATGTAGGTCATATCGTTGATGGGGTAGCCCAGCAGCAGGGCGGCAGGCTTGGGCACATTGTAATGCTGATACCCCACCGATTCCGTGCCGAACAGACCCGTCAGGTGGCCGCCCATGGAATATCCCACGATGGCGTACTGCTCCGGCTGGATGCCAAACTCCGCAGCGTGTTCCTCAATGTACTGCATGGCCCGGCCGATGTCCTCCAGCGGAGCGTCATCGGAAGCATCCGTCCAGACGCGATATCGCAGAATAAAGGCGGCATAGCCCAGCTCATGCAGCTGCCAGGCCGTGCAGGCCCCCTCCTCCAGCTCGGCGCTCTCATTGGCACCGCTGCCAGCCAGGATCAGCGCAAACTTGGCATTTTCGGCCTTGGCCGGAAAATAGAACAGGCCGGTGTTGTTTTTGGTGCGGTCCGCCGCCTTTTCCGCATCCGTGTAGAACGAGTGAGTGACCTGAACGCCATTGTTGTAGTTTTCAATGACCAGATTCAGCCCCTTGGCACAGCCTTCGGCCACATACTCGTTGGTGTAGCCTTCCACAGTGGTCATCTCCCACAGGGCCTGACCCGGCGGGCAGTCCTTATCCTGCGAGTAGGTGTAGAAGCCGGAGTTCTTGATGCCCGGGTTGTTGCGCACTTCCTTCATGGTGGTCTGGGCCGTGATGTTGGGCTCTCCCTTTTCCATTACGGCACCGGCGGGCAGGGCCAGCAGTGCCAGCAGACACAGCACCATCGCGACGATTCGTTTTGCCTGTTTCATGTTCCGTTCCTTTCCCCCGGCACCGCCCTGATTGCATTTTCCCGTACAGAGGGCTATAATATGAGACCGCACAGGCGACACCGGTTGGTTTTTGTTCTATTGTATCACACCCGCCGGTATTGTCAAAACAAATCTGTCCGCAAAATCCATGCGTTGTGATCTCCACGCTTCCGAGGGGCCGGGTATTCAGATTCCGGACACTCTGCCCGGCCTGAGGTGAACAGGTTTCCATTGTGATTTGCGGCAGATTCTGCTATACTGAAAAGAAATATTGCACACGCAATGAGGGGAAACCGGAGCATTGCGGCTCCGGTCAGGATAGGAATATGAGTGAGATCACAGTCCGGCCCATGATGCCGGAGGATTGGACTGCTGTGTCCAAAATATATCTGGAGGGCATTGCCACCGAGCACGCCACCTTCCAGACCAACTGCCCGCCCTACACCGCCTGGGACGCATCCCATACCCGGGAATGCCGCCTGGTGGTGCTGGACGATGGGGTCGTAGCCGGCTGGGCAGCCCTGCATCGGGTAGACCCCCGCTGGTGCTACCGCGGCGTGGCCGAGGTGAGCATCTATGTCGGGGAGAAATTCCGGGGCAAGGGGCTGGGCTATCACCTGCTCACAGCGCTCTGCCGCGAGGCTGAACAGGCCGGGTATTGGACGCTGCAGTCCACGGTGCTGCAGGACAACGCCCCCTCCCGGGGCCTGCACCTGAAATGCGGCTTCCGCGTGGTGGGCCGCCGGGAGCGCATTGCCCGGGACTGCCACGGCCGCTGGCTGGACACCTACCTGATGGAGCGGCGGTGTGCAACAGACGAACCGGCGGGCTATAAAAAGCTGTAAGGCGCTTTTTGCGGGAAAGATTTACAGTTTCTTCAAAAAGCGGCCTTGAAAATCCACAAAAATATGATATACTAACGTAACGATACCAAAGCGATAGAAAGGAGGCGCGCGGAATGGCACCGACCAAAGAGCGTCCGGCAACCAAGACGATTGCCACAAACCGGGAAGCGCGCCACGAGTACTTCGTTCTGGAAGCGCTGGAGACCGGCGTTGAGCTGAAAGGCACCGAGGTCAAGAGCCTGCGTGCCGGCGGCGTAAACCTGAAAGACAGCTGGGTCGACATTGAGGACGGCGAGCTGCTGGTCAAGGGAATGCACATCACCCCCTACGACCACGGCAACATCTTCAATCAGGACCCCATGCGGGTGCGGCGGCTGCTGGCCCACAAAAACGAGATCCGGCGGCTGCACCAGCAGTGCAAGCTGCAGGGCTACACTCTTGTGCCGCTTTCGCTCTACTTCAAGCATGGCCGCGTCAAAATGGAGCTGGGCCTGTGCAAGGGCAAAAAGCTCTACGACAAGCGTGCAGATGCCGCCAAGCGTGATGCCAAGCGCTCCATCGACCGGGCCGTTAAATCCAACGGCGTTTACTATTGATTTCAGGCAGCATTCCTGCCCGGAAACTTCAAAGCTTACCCACACCGCAAGGTGTGTTTTATGGGGGCGTAAAGGTTTCGACGGGGGGAGCGAGGCCTGGGCAGCGGGTAGCAGTGGGGGACCTGCTCTAAACTCCTCCAAAAAATTAACTGACAACAATAATTATCAGTTGCTCGCAGCCTGAGTGCTGCGCG
>OFMM01000099.1_pt1 | contig 67245 bp, 44 predicted proteins | sample 1541811 | NCBI WGS metagenome assembly OFMM01 (sample SAMN04209246, study PRJEB22552) | human gut metagenome | biome: gut; material: feces | host: Homo sapiens | place: USA: Oklahoma
GAGCATCTTGTTCAGCTTTACGATGATACATTTCTTTACTCATTATATCATAACCACCTCTACCATTATCAACAAGTCTATGAGATTTAAGCATAGCGAATAACATAACATTCTGCATATAATGCTCACCAACAGATTGAGGACTAAATAATAATCCACGGACTCTACGAATATTTTCTTTAAGACCTTCAGCAGTGCTAACTTCAGTTACTCTATCAAAATCGACTACATGACTAAGTTTAATAATAGCATCTTGAATAGTACTACTATTTTCACTATACATATTAGCCATATAACTAACTGTTCCTTTAACCCATTCAGATTTACCAGATTCCCAATCTTTAAGATTAATATATTCACCAGCAGCTCTTTCCATAAATATGTTACTAGAACCAGTAAGAACGTTAGCTATACCACCAGTAATATTCATCATCATATATTTACTACCAGCAATATTCTGAGCAAGAGAACCAAGCTTAACTAAATTAGGAGTTTTATTATCTTTATATTGTTCAAATACAAGACGACGTATAAAACTTCTAAGATGTTGACTAGTTCTAGTTTGTTGTTCTTGTTTATATTCAATTTCTCCACCAGCACTAGCTTCTCTATTCTCAGTTATACTACCTTTATAATTTATATCATAAGCAGTATTACTAGTAATAATTTGGTCAGCAGTATAAAGAAGATTTTTAACTGTTTTAATAGCATTATATCTATTACTTTCAATTAAGAAACTATTAAATACTTCTTCCCAATTACGATTAAGAATATCATTATGAATCTTATTATTCTTTTCAATAATCTCATCTCTAGCTTTAATAGCAGCAGCTTTACGTTTACCAAATTCTTCATCACTTTCATTAGGCTCTTTAAATTTAGGTATAGTAGGAAGTTGTTGTGTATCTTTATTAGCTAATTGAGATAATCTAGGATTAGGAATATCATAATCTTTATCAAAAGTTAAATCTTCATTATTTCTCCATCCAGTATTATTAGGAACATTAGCAGTCCAACCAAGAAAACTAAGAGCTTGTTCAAAGTAATCTTTAACAGTCATATCTTTAGATTTAGGTAAAGCTGGAAGATAACCCATATCAACATATCTCTTATTACTATTAGTAAAACAATACTTTTTCATAAGTTCATTTACTTTATTCATAAGTTCAAGTTGATACTCATTAAGATTAGTATAAGCAGTATTATCATATCCAGTTCCTACTTTATACTTATTAACAAAACTACTATATTCTGGATTAATAAGTTCTTCTTTAGGAGTAATATGCATTTGATTAATACGTGGTTCATAATTACCAACAACAGCTGAACCATCATCTTTAATCATTTGCATAGTAGTCCAAATACGAATAGGTTTAATAGTACGAGTATAAGGGTCAAAATAATGATTATCTCTATACCATTGTTTATATTCAACACTATCAATACCATATTTGTCAAGAACTTCTCTTTCTTTCATATAATAATATTGAGTAGTAGTTTCTCTAGTTCTTTTTTGAAGAATATTAATTGCAGCAGTTCTATCAATGTCAGTCCATTTATCTAAATCTTTAGGTTTAATAATACCATAAATAGTTCGATTAGGTCTTTCCGCAATAGTTCCATTTTCTTCAACTTGTTCACTAAATACTTCTAACCATTTATCATAATACTTTTTACCTTTAGCAAAAGCTCTATTTTTATCAAGTTCATATTGTTTCCAATTATAAGTAACATCACATTCACTTTCAATAAATTCAGCAACACGTTTTGCTTTAGTTTTATCAGTACTCTTTTCTCCTCTAGTAATTTCATTAAATACCTCAAAACCAGTTTTAAGTTGTTCTAAATCTTCTTGACTAATATCAGCAGTATTAAGAGTTCTAGTAGCATTATCAAAATACTTCTCAAGTATTTTATTAATAGCTTCTCCTACATTAATTTCTTCTTCACTCTTAGATTTATTACCTGTAAGATAATTATAGAAATCAGCACGATAAATTCTAAGTTCATCTTCAGCAGAACGAATAATACCAACATAAGGCATACCATTGCCTTTAGTATATTTATATTTTCTAACTGTTTCAGCTTTTATAAGAGCTGCACGTTCTTCAGGTATTTTACGTCCATCAACTACATTAAATTCATCTTTAGCTTGAAATTCTTTGATGGCAAGATTAAGAACACTATTACCTTTATTAGCATCTTTAAGTTCTTCAAATGCCCAATTTAAATCTTCTATATCTTTAATATCAAGAATATATCTAGTATTCTTACGAATCCATTCTTTAGCTTCACGATATTCAGGAACTTTCATAAGTTCTTCCATACTAATAAGAAGATTACCATTAGCATCACGTTGACTTTCATATTTACTAATAATAGAAAGTTGTTCTTTAAGTTTAGAATCAAATCCTTCTTTAGCTTGCTTATCATAGAACATTTCTTTAACTTTACGAATATTAGTTTGATAAGCACGAAGTCTTTCAGCTACATTTAAATCATGACCAATCTTTTTATTACCATCTTCATCGTAAAGACTAGTAAGACTATCCATTTGAGCATATATACGTCCAAGTTCTTCATCTTGACTTTGTGTAGTAACATTATCAGTAGCTTGGCTTAGAATATCTCGTATTCTACTATTAAGTCTTTTATATTCAGCAAATTCTTTAGGAATACCATCATCTCCTTTTTTAAGACCAAGAAGACTTCTTTCAAGATTTATAATATAAGTAGAATATTCAATAGTAACATTATTACCATCTTCATCTTGAACAGTAATTGGTTTAAGCTGATGAATAGTAGTCATATCAATAAATTTAGCTTTATTAGATAAAGCAATAAGATGTTCAACACTATTTATACCAAATTTTTGTTCAGCTTCAATAGCAGCATCTCTATATTTCTTAATCTTTTCTTCCCAAATAGGATTATTAGGTTGAATTAATCTACCATCATCATCAATAATACTATCAAGACTAACAGATTTACCAGCTTTAGCAGCTCTGGATTTAAGTTCTTTAAGATAGTTTTTAAAGTCATTAGCTTCTTTAATACCATTAAGACGACCTTCTTCAACAGTACCCATTACATCTTTAAGTATATTCTGCAATACAAAGTTACGATTAGCACGAATATCTTGTATCCAATAATCCATAAATCCAGTATCACCATAAGCATCAAATTCTTTCATAAGACCACTTATATAATTAGGATTAGTAGTGCGTAATTGAATCCATCTTTCAAACCAATCTTTTCTAGCAGAATGTACAGTAGTATTAGAATCAACTTGATTAACTAATTTTTGAATCTTTCTAATATTCTCTTTAGTTTTATCATCAAGATTGGTGCTATCAATATCAATTTCGCTAATAAGTTTGTATTTATTCTTGAATGTATTAGCACTAAGAATAACATCTAAAAAACGATTTTGAAGTTGTTCATCTTTAAGAACTTTACTAATAACATCTTTATCGTTAATAGGTTTATCAATACCATCAATTTTAATAAAACGATTAATATCATTAAGAATATTATTAGCTTCAACATCTATATAATTAGCAATAACTGATAATGAAAATTCAGAATTATCAGAAAGACTACTACTATCAAGATAATTAATTTCAGCATTATTAAGAGCATTAAGAACATTTTGAGCAGCAGGTTGACCATGACGAACAGCACGAGAAATAACTAAACTAGCATTTTTAGCAAATCTACCAATAGGAGTTTGGTCATCAACACTACTATATCTATCAGTATTACTAGTAACTCTATCTATTTCATTTTCATTAATTTCAATAAATAAACCAAGTTTATTATCTTCAATATTAGGATATTTAGCTTTATATTGCTGTAAATCATCACTTAAATTAATAGCAGTAGTTCCATTAATATTAAGATAAAATTTATCATTAATAGTATATATAGTATTATTTTCAAAAGGAGTATTCATAAATGGTTGAAAATACTCATTAGAAATATATTTACCATATAGTTCAGGAACTTCTTTATAACCTTTATTTACAGCTTCATTAATATTATCTTTAATACCATCAATAAATTTATCTCTTTTTTCTTGTTGAGTAAGACCTTTATAAAGAAGAACAGCTAATGGTTTATGAATATTATTATTAGCTATAATACTAGGTTCAATACTATTATAAGTTTCAAATGATTCAAGTCTATCAATAGGATAATAAGCTAAAGTTCCATCATAAGTTCCTTTAATATATAAATTTCTATTAATTCTAATAACATTAACAGCATCTCCATTTCTTATTATTCCTATATTATCAAGATTTTCTTGACCATTAAAAGTAATAATACCATTATGTTTTAAATTATAATTAATTTTATTATTAGTAAGTCTTTTAAATGTATAACTAGGACAGTTAAAACTATTATAATTCTTACGAATAAAACCAATTATATCTTCAATATTATCTTTATCAATAAGACCATAACTATTAATACCTTTCATAGCTATATCTCCAATAGCTATTCCATTTTCACTCAATCCTCTAAGGGGAGTATTACTTATAAGTCTACTAATATTTCTAGTTCTAAATTTATGACCTTCAACAATAAAAGCATATTTAACTAAATCAAGAGCAGTAAGTTTAATAAGAGGATTAGGATGATTCCAAGCTCTATCAAACAATCTATGAGCTTCATCATTAGTAATATCACCTTGTATATAATTAATATATTGAATATTTACATTACGACGATTATTTCTTTCATCATTAGCAACTATTTCAATATGTGCAAATACACTTCCATCTTGACTAAAGTTACGTTTAATCCAATCAACTTTTTGAGCAGGAGTAAGTCTAGCAAATACATCAATTTCAGTTTGTGTAGGTTCAAATATATTTTTAACTACAACATCATCTGTTTTAATATTAACTAATGTACCACTAACTCGTCCAATTTCTAAAGCTCTAAATTGACCAGTACCATATTCTTTAATATATTTAGGATGAACAAAATCTCCATTAACAATAGTAACAGGTAAATTAAGATAAGAACTACCATTATTACCTACTTCTAGTTTATTAATAAGATAATCTTTATAATCATTATATAACTTTTCAGTCATTATTCCACCTTTAGTCCATTCCGCTATTCTATATACATAATCAATAAATATAGGATTAGCAGTTTCAAATACTTGTTGAGTAGCTTTAACACTAAGAGCAGTACTCATTTGTAAAAATGCAGCTAAACTAGGATAACTACTTTTAGATATATCTGATTTAATAAATGCATTTATACCACCACTAATATCAGGAAATACACTCTCTAATAGCAAGGTTTGACCCCCCGTAGAGGATGGAGCATAAATATTACTATTCTCAATAACAGTTCTAGCATCTCTAAATACTTTATCACTAGCATAAAAACTTTGTTTAGCACCATATTTATCAGCACTAAGAATATTAAGATTATTACTTATATCCTGTCCGATTGAGTTTAATCGATTGAATTGTGCTAGAACATAAAGGTCAAATAAAGCCTGCTGAACGCCATTCATTTCCCCTCTAAGACGAGATTTATATGCGTCTGATGAAAATATAAGGTCAGGTGATGAAAATGCCTCAGAAACGCTTAAATTGAATAATTTCTTGAAAGTTTCACCATAACTTTCATTAATAATATCAATTAGCTTTTTACGTCCAGCAAAATTAACTTTTTCACCAAAACCAAGATTATGAGCAACTTCTCTAATAGCTTCAGTAAGAGAATTTTTAGTGCCTTCTGCAAGAACACTATTAGTTTCTTTCCATTTACGAACTAGTATATCAATAGCAGGTTGCCACATAAATCCAATAGCAGTATCATAATTACTTCCAAAGTCAACAATAGTTTTAAAAGCATTAAACGTATAAGTATTTTCATTATGTATAGCTCCCTCTTTCATAACATCAAGAATATGAGCAGTAGTCTGAGAACTATAAGGATTAATCAAATAGCCATCAACATTCTTATCATCTCCAGACCAACCAAAATTTTTATGAGTAATACGAATATGTTTATTACCAATAGTTTCAACATTTTCTTTACCGTATCTATTAACAGCTTCTTGCTCACTAATCACATCAGTAGTGTACATAACTTTAATACCTTCGCTATGATTAGCTTTAGTAACATTTCCAATACTCATAAAAGTATCTCTATTAACACTGATACCTTTAAGTTTAATACCAGAAGTAGCAGCATCAAACCAATCAAGTTGAGTAAAGAAATCACTAGGAGCAACAGTTGTTTTATTAGCACCAACTATTTCTGCATAAGTTTCATTAGCTTCTTTGACATTTTCAAAGTTAGAAGTAGTAGTATTTTCTTCAAATGCAGCAGGATTATTAAGTATATCAATAAATGATTGAATAATAGCATTAGTTCTAGCAGCTTGACTACTTGTATCCTCCACGGGGAGTTTTAAGTATGATTCGTAAGACTTAATTCCACCATCATTAGCAATTTTTTCAACGACTTTAAGATTGCCATTATAACCTTCAAGAGTAGCATTAATAGCATCTTCACTATTTTTTAAAGAAGCTCTAATATTACCTTGTTTATTATAAGTCCTACCAAGAATTTTACGACTAGCTTTATCTACATTATCTTTAACATAATTAATATATCCTACTTCATCTTTAGTATATCTAGCATGAGTAATTTCAGTTGGAATACCTTTAACAAGATTAAATGTTTTAGACATGCCATAAACACTATCAACGTCAAAGTCAGAACCAGTTTGAGTAACCCATTCATCAGGAACAACAACAGTACTACCATAAGCATCTGGAAGAAACTCTTTAACATACATAATACATATAGATTGTTTACCTTCAGTAGGAATACGATAACCAATCATAGTACGTAAGCTATCAGGAACTTGTTCAATATTTAACCCTTTAAGTTTACTACTCCATCTAGGAAGTTTAATTTCAGTATAATAAACAGGAGTGCCATCAACTTCTCCAATCTTTTTATATTGAAGTTTACTATCCGTTTGAGTTTGTTTATCAACTTTAAAACCAAAATCAGATAACTGAGCAGCATGCCAACCACTAATAAGTTGCCTAGTAATATTAGTATTAAAATAACTATTAGCAATACTTTCAAGTTTACTATTAATATTAGATAAGAATAAAGGGAGATTATTAAATCCAGCACTATCTAAATCGAAAAACTCAAGAAGAGCTTTTTCAACTCCTTGTTGTTGAGCATTTTCTTTAAATCTATCAAAGAATACAAAACGATTAAGATTTTTAATAGTACCATTAGAATTTAAATCAATATGACCATTATCATCTAATCCAATACCAAGTTCAGCACAAGTTTTTTCAAAACTATTTCTAATATTAGCTACATAATTATTAAATACTTTATCTTTAAGTTCATTAAGTTCAGTTCGATTAGGAAGATTATCAAGCATTTTCTTCATAATCTGAATAGCAGCTTTATTACTAGCATCAACCATATGTTGAGGAACTTCTTGCTGACGATAAAGATAATTATAACTAAATAGTTCAGAATTATCAAATACATTATTATCAAATTCTTTAAGAGCTTCATCAGTTAAAACACCATCATTATTCCAAAGTGTCATTCTGTTATGTTGTGCAACTTTAACAGTTTCAACAGTATTAATTTGATGAATACCTCTATTAGTCATTATATTATAGACTTTTTCAAGTTCTGTTCCTTTAATAAGTTTAGGAATAAGAACAAACTCAGCGTTCTTTACTTGTCTAGGAACTTCAATACCAACAGTAGTATCATAATATAAATCATAATAGAAATTCTTTTGAATTTGAACTTTATTAGCAAATTTAGTCCAATCAATTTTATCTATTGGAGTATCATCTGTAAGACTTTGAATAAGTCCAGCATATTTATCTAATTCACCAGCAGCAGTAATACGACAAATCCATTCTTCAAGAGTAATATAAGATTGAGCATCATTAGCATTAACTCCACCTTTAAATGGTTCTAGTATTCGTTCTCTATCTTTTTTATCAAGTCCAGCTTTTTTAAGTTGGTCATCGAGTCTATCAATAACAACTTTATCAGAAGCTTTAAAAGTATTATAAATAGTAACACCCCTAAATTTATCTTGAAGAACTACTTTTTTACGTTTGGCAACACCATTAACAGTATAAGGAACAGTAACAGCATTACCTTTAATAGTTATATCATATAAATCAGTAGCTATATCTAAATCATTTTTAGTAAAATCAGTATTACCAAAAGGATTACCACTAGCTTGTACTTCTTTAATACGCTTTAGAATAGCTTGACCATTTTTATAAAAACTTTGGTCACCACCATACATATCGTACATACTATCTCTAACAAGATAATCATTAACTAGAAATTCAGCTAAAGATTCATTATTAATCCTATCATCAATAAATGTACCATATTTATTTTTAAGTTCTTTATAACCATTAGTTATATATTCATTTAACCAATCAGCAACAGCATCTTCAAGAGCAATACGTTGTTCTCCATTAAGAACTACTTGATTATTAACATAGCTAAGCCCACGTGTAGACCCCCCGTAGAGGATGTCAATAGTCTTACCATATCCAATTAGTTCATTAAACGCTCCATTACTATTAGGAGTAATTTTACTAACTAAACGTTTAAAACTAAATACTCTACCAGCTAAAACTTTATGTCCATCTTTAGTAGTAAATACATTACCTTTTCCATCTTTATGGTATTGATTATAAAAATGTTCAGGTTTATTATTATAAATATCACTAAATTCAAAATCTCCATTAGTTAAAATAGGATTACCATTAGCATTAGTCTTAAACATTACATTAACAGCTTGAGCCATATTAGTAAGTTCTTGAATAACTATATTATAATACTGTTTAAATAATGGATGTTCTCTATTTATAATTTTAGTTCCATCTTCTAGTTGACTACGTAATCCAGCAAGACTATATCTAGGAGCAGTAATAGTAAAGTTTTTAGGAGCATCACTAGGTATAGGAAGTAAATAATTAGCAGTAGGAGTTTCAGAATTATTAATATCAGTCATAAATAATCCCATAGCAGTAATTAAATAATCACCATCACTCATACTACGATATAAGTCATTATTATTATTATCTAATTCACTAATACCATTAAGAAGAGAAGTTTTAAACATACTACGAGCATATTCAGTAAGTTTAGGAGTTCCATTTCCAACTCTTCTAAATAATCCATAATTAATTATATTACCATTACTATCCCTATGTTCAAGAAGTAAATTACTATAATCATATTGATGACTAGCAAACTTTTGTTTAGCATAAGCTTCCACCATAGCATTTTGTTCTTCAACAGTAGATTTGTCATCATTAATTATTTTAGCAATATTAGTAATAAAACTTCTATTAATAACATCAGAACTTAAATTACCTTCGGGATTACGAGAATTAAGTTCAACAGGAATATAAATAATATCTTTAAAGACATCAGCCATTTGATATATAATAGAAGTATCACCTCTATTAATAAAACTATCAGGCATTTTAGTTTTCTTATCTTTTTTAAGAGCTTCTACATATTTATTATAATTATCAACTGTACGATTAATAACATTAGCAAAGTTAATAAGATTATTAGCCATAGCAATACGTCCAATTTTAGCAATAGCTAAATTAAAACTAGCCTGATTAATATCTGGAAATATCTCTTTAAAAGCATCATATAAATAAAGATTAGCATGAGGAGTATTTTTATATCTATCATATATACGAAACTTTTCACGAGCAGCAGGAACACGATTAGTAATAATATTATTCTTAACATTATTATAAAAAGTATTCTGTAAAATAGTACGAGAATCAGTATTAGGATTAGTTACACGAGCACGAACATAACTATTACCAGCAGAATCAGTTTGAATATAAGTTTCAATTTTAGATATAATAGGTTTATTAAAAACCATCATATATTTATTAGCAAATACTTTATTTTTGCTAAGTAAATCATGTAATTGAATTAAACATTCGCAATTTGGAATAGTTTCAGATATACGTTTAAGACTAGCTATAAAATTATCTACATTACTAGTATCAGCACTAGCATATAATATTTTAGATAAATAATTAGCATCGGCAAAAGTAACAACACCTAATTCATTATTAGTATCAAAAGGATAATTTCCATTATCAAGTTGAGAAGCAGCAGTAAGTTTAGGTAAACTTGCAAGATGATACTTAATGACTTCTTCTACGTGTTTATTAAAATCTTTAACTTCCCCAATACTTAAATTCCAAAGTTGGGTCATTAAATCAATACCATCATCTATACTATTTTCATCACCTTCAGTAGAAGTTTCATCAAGATAACCGCCTAATTCTTCATAATCAGTAGTTTGATATAATTCATCTCGTTTAATAAGTTTAGCAACATTCTTATTATTAAAAAGAGCTTCATTAAATTCAGTATTAGTTAGAGAACGCAGTAATGCTCCATAATTAAAATCTTGAGCATTACCGTATTTACGAAGAAATGCACCAAGACCGTTAATTTTAATAGCAGGATTTGGATTATTAATAAAACTATTAAGTTCATTATTTCTAGTTTCATCACTTCCAGCTAATTTCTTAGCACGTTTAAGTCCAGCATTAATAATAGTTTCATTGGTACGTTTTTTAATTTCATTAAAATTTAATGGAGCACCATTATATAGAAAATTAAAACTAAGTTTATTCATAATATCAGCCATATAAGTAATAGCTGTATCTCTAGCTTTAATTGTACTAAACAAACCACGTTCTTCTTTTTCAGCAACAGAAGCTATATCATCCATATTACGAAGTTTAATAGCTCTAGCTTCAAGAAGAGCATTATAAGCTTGTCTTCCAGAAGTTTTAACATTAATACCTTTATCAGCTATAATCTTCTTAAAGATTGGGTCTTCAACCATAGCTATAAGACTATAATAATCAGCATTATTAGAACCATGTTCTTTAATAATAACATTATTAAGATTATTATATCCTACAAGTTTAATATTTCCACAACTCATAAGTTTATATTTAAGTTTAAATTCATTAATAGTAATACCTCTATGACTAATGTAAAGTAAAATTTAATTACATCGTCATAGAGGTGATTTTCTTTCGTTCTAAGCGACTTTTATCTCTACTTGATTAATTCTACATACAGCTAAAACTGATACGTCCTGTGTCAAGCAAAGTGGCAAATTCGGACTGTTGGTCTATTGGTAAACGGCTAGTTAATTCCGCCATATTCACCACATTATCATCAACACTACTAAACATATTAAGTCCATCATTAAGATTATCATTATTATAATTATAATCTTGACTATTATCTTCATTAGGATTTTCAATTTGTTCTGTACTAATAGTTTCTTCGTCAAATTGAAAAGTTCCTTGAATAACATTTTGTTCAGTTTGTTTAGGCATTTTCTTAATAGCTTTATAAGCATCTCTAGCAGCAGCTAATAAACTATCTTCATTAATTTTAATACCTAACATATCAGCAATAACTTCAAGAAGTCTACTAAATAAAGTCTTACGTTTATTAGTTTTTCTATTATCATATTTTATTTCATTAAGAGCTGACATAAGAGCATTACTAGTAATACTTTCAACTAGAAATTCTTCAAGAGCTTCACTTGTATTAAAGTTCTCAAATAAATAAGGTTTAAGTCTTTCTTTAGTAGAATTATCTTGAGTATCAAGCCAAAATTTAAATTTATCATATATAGGTTTAACTAAAGCAAGAGCTTGTTCAGTATTATATTTAGTATAAAGTTGTCTATGTAAACTTTCATGAAGTATAATATTAATAACTCGATAAACTCTTTGACCTGCAATAGCAGAACTACTAAGTTCAATTGTATCAGTATCACGATGATAAACAGCATTAACTTTATTACCGTTATTATCAGTAATACTATCTACAACTTGAATATTTTTAGGTAATATACCAATTTTTTGAAGAGCATCAATATAATCAATAGCAGTTTGGTCATTAGCAAAATACTTTTTAAGTCCACGAGTTAAATTCTTAGCTGTTATAGCAGACTCAAAAGCATTAAAATTAATAGCATTAAGAGTATCATCTAACATGAACTCTGATAGCTGTTCAGGTATTGCTCCATCCTCCACGGGGGGTCTACCCTCAAGCTCGTATGCAATATCAAGTTTAGAATGAATATCTATTTGCCAATTACCAGCAGTTTCGCCAGTATTCGTATTAGCTAGTTTAGTTCGAACTAAACCATTACTAATAATAAAATCTTGATAACTATTATAACTATAAGTTTTATCATCAATATTTATAATAGTTTTACCATTTTCACGATAAATATATTTATTGGTTTTATTATCAGTTTTTGTACTATCATTAATAAAATCTTTACTAATAGCAAATTGAGCATAGTTAAACATTTCATCAATAACAGGACGAAGAGCATTATCTAGTTTATCAATAGTACCAGCATTAATTCCATAGCTTTTACCTATTTTAAAAGCACTATTAACAACATAAGGAGAATTAATAATAATATTACGTTTATAATTACCAGCATCAGAATTAATAGTAAAAGCATAATCTTTACCATTAAAATGTGCACCTTTAACATAGAAACCTATATTAGTAGGATTAATACTAATTTGAAGTCCAGTATTTCTATCACCATTAACAAGTTTATTATTTCCAAATATATCTCCAAGACTTTGTTTAAGTTCACCAAAACTTATTTTTCCACTAATATAATCTCTACAAAGATTATTAACTTCATTCTTAATAGAATTAATAATACGTCGAGCATCACCTTTAAGTAGATTACTATTTAATGGAACTTGTTTACAAAAAGCATATAGAGAAGTACCATCACTACTTGGAATACTAATCACAGGCATGCCATTAGTAGTAAGATTTTCAATAATAGTAGGTTTACTTTCTCCATTAAGATATAATTGACCTTGTACAACTACACCAAGTTTGTTAATATTTTCATCATAACCAACTATTGTTTCTTGTACATCATTCCATTCACCATTAGTATCATCAATAGTATTAAGAACTCCATATTTAATATTAACAGCTTTAATCTTACCTTTAAAATCACCTTTAACTATTGTAATAGCTTGGTCATAACTATTAAGAAGATTATTAAACCAACGATTAATACTAGCTTCATGACTATTTTCATAAGGCTGATTAAATATGTATTTAGTAAGATTAACAAGATGTCCAGCTAAATCAAAACTTGCAACAGGAGTAGTAAAATCTCTAACTATATCAGGATATTTAGTTTCAAATTCTTTAAATAGATTAACAAGTTCTTCTTGTGTAACTTCTTCTTTAACAGCAAGTTCATATAAATGACCAATAAATTCTTCGTCAAATCTATCACCATCAAGAATACTAATTAAAGCGTCTTTAAGTGGAGAAATAACTTGACCATTTTCAGCATGAATATTATATTTCCAACCTTGATTAACCATATCATAATTACCAAACTTATCAATATTTGGAACTCCTATATAACCAATAATTGTACCATTAGTAAGTATATTAATACGTCTAAGCTTACTATCATATTCAGTTTCTAGATAATCACCTTGTTTAATAGAAGTAAACGCTTTAACATTTTCATTCTCTACTATATACTTAAGATTAACATTATTAGTATGTTCAACTTGAAGTCTTTCAAGACGTTCTTTAGCAATACCATCTACATATTGAACAAATTGTCTAGCATTAAGTTTCTTAATAGTTGATTCATCAGTAGCACGATATTTACCTTGATTATTCGTACTGGCGTAAAGATAGTTTTTTATTTGATTAAACAAATAATTTTTAATAATTTTATTTCCTGTAATACTATCTATATATTCAACTAATTGACCAATACTAAGATATACTTTACCATTAACAATTTTACCTCTAGTATTACCTTCACTATCAACACTATTAGCAAAATCATCCATAATGGCTTCTATATTACGTTCATTACCTGTAATTGTAGCATAAGTAGCATTAAGTAATAAACGTCTTGTACTATCATCTTGAACAGAACTATATAAACTACCACCTGTAAGACCATCAATAATATTATTAACTATATCAGCAGCTTCTGTTTGTTCAAATCCAGCTTGACTAAGTTTATCAATAAAAGATTGTCTTGCATTAAGTAAATCACTACTAGTTGATTCATGCTCAAGAGAATCTTCTAAATCAGCAATACTTTCATAAACTAAATCAGTACCTATTTGACCGCGTTCAAATTCATCATCTGGAAGAACATTAGTAACTTCAGGTTTAGGAGTGCTAATAGGTCCTTGAGAAACTGATTGCCCAGTTTGAGATTGAGGTTGTTCAGCATTAGTAGGTTCACTAGGAACCGCTCCGCTTCGCTCCGCTATACTCCCCGTGGAGGATGGAGATGAACTAGTATCATCTGGATCAGTTTCATTAACTTCATTAGTATCAGGATTAACAGGAACTATTTCTTCCTCTTTAGGAGTATTATTAACATCATTTTCAATCTCAGCAATCTCAGCTAATTGTTCTATTGTATTTTTAAGATGTTCATTACCTTTAGAATTTAAATCAAGTGCAGTATAAGCATTTCTAATAACTTTATCTATATTAGGTTTATTACCATTATTAGCATCTTTAATAACAGAGTCAACATAATCTTTTCCATATTGTTTATAAGCATTACGTAAATCGTCCATAGCTTTATTAACAATCTTTTTACGACTACTATCAAAGAAATTATTAAGATAAGTTATACGAGATTTAATATTATCATCAGATAAATTAAGTTGATTTTTATTAACTTCAACATTAATTTCAGCATTAACAACTTCTGCTAAATCTTTAAATACTTCATTATATTGTTTTTGAAGTTGAATAGCTGATTGAATATCATTTTTATTTTCAATATCAATAGGGATATAAAGTTTATTAATAGCATCTAGACGTTCATTTAATTGAGCAATACGTTCTTGTTTAACTGAATCATTAATTGCAGCATTATCTTGAATAGTTTTAATATCTCTTTGAATACTATTAAGAATATGTTGATATATACCATTTTTAGCAGAAGTAATATCAACATCTTCAATATGATTATTTGTAATATCTTGATTTAAAACATTATTAGCCCAATTAAGAAGATTATTATAATTTTCTTGACGATTACGAGCATGAACCATTTGAGTAGCTATAATACGACCAACTTCAAATCCACCACCAAGTCTATTAACTTTATTTAAAGTAGTATTATATTCATTTTTAAGATTATTAATTTCAGTTTTAAATCTATTAATAAGTTCATTACTTTCTTGTTGTTGTAATCCAAGTTTATTAGTAATACTATCATTAAATTCTTTACTATTAATAGAACTTTCAAGAAGTCCTAAATTACCAGCATTCATAGAATTAATAATAATATTATCCATATATTCTTTTTCAGCTATATTACGAAGTTCTTCTTCAGTACCAGTAATAATATCTGGATTAACTTGATTGCCATTTTCATCAGTAATAGTTATAAATGGATTTTTACCATTAGCAATACTATTAAGTCTTTCTTGATATGCTTGAAAAGTAGCAGTACGACCAAGAATTTCGTTTTCTCTTTGTTTTTCAGCAGAAGTCCAATCTTTATCAAGACGTTTATTAATAAACTCTCCAGCTTTATTCATAACACTACTAAAAGTAACACCACCAAGAGCACCCCAAAATGCTTGCTCCCATAACATTGGGTCTTGAAGATAATCTTTAATAGTTTGTTGAGGAATATCTTTATCAAATACTTTTTTACCATTGTATAAGCCGTCTTGACTAGCTATATAATTAATAGCTTCTTCAACTCCTTCTGTCCATTCAGCTCTAACACCATGAAGAATATCATCACCTATATCTTTTAATGTGCTAGTAATAGCTTGTTTAGTAGTTTTATTACTTAAAGCATTAGTAATTGCAGCGGCATCATCAATATTACTATTAAATGCAGTATTTAAATTTCTAAGTCTAGAACTAGTTGTATTACCACTTAAAGCATTTTTCCATAAGTTCTTTAAACTATAAACTTGCCATACATCAAAAAGAACATTAGCCCAATCTTCAGCAAAAGTAACATCAGCACTATTTTTAGCAATATCTTTAGCTACTTCTTCATTAGACATATCTCTATATTTAGGATTATTATTATAAAACTCTTCTCTTTGTTTATCATTCATATTAGCAAGTTGAGTTTTAGAATAATCTTCAATATCATTATAAGTTTGTCTAGCTTCTTGATAATTTTCAAGATAACGAGAAGGAATTCCAATAGCAGTAGCCTCTGCTATTCTACTAGTAATTGCTCTACTCTTTTGTGTCATATTAATAGCATTAGCCATCTTATTAGCTAGTTTATTAAATCTTAATCCTTTACCTAATAAAGAAACACCTTTAGCAAGACCCGTACTAGGAACCATAAGAGTTAAAGAACTAGCTATACTAGGAGCATTACTAGCCCACCAAGCAAAATCTCCAATGTCAAATGCAGCATTAGGATTTTCTCGATATATAGCTAATCTTTCATTAATAGATTCTTTTAAAGATTCAAGTCTAGAACTTATTTCAGATTGATAATCATTAGGACTATCACTAATCATATTATAGAAAGCATCAGCTAAATCAGCAAAACCTATTGCAGTACCAACAGTAATTTCATTACCAATCTGTCCAATCATTCTTAATCCTTGTTCCCAATTACTTTGATTAACAGCACGTTCTTTATCAAGTTTTTCTGGGTCATCAACAGGATTAACATAAACATCATAAGGAGCATATTTATCTATATCATATTGATTAAGATTATATGACTGTCCAGCAATACGACTAAATAAATGACCACGACCCTGGTCACTAATAGAAGTGCCAGGGTTGTAATCAACTAAAGTAGGAGGCTGTATAGCCCCCTTTTTAGTTTTAGGATTATATTCAGGATTAGGTGTTTTGTTACCACCTTGTAGAAACTTTAATACATCCATATTAATATAGATTATTAGTTAATTCATCATAGTAATATTGAATAACATAAGGGTCTGAACTACCACTAAGTTGAGCAAGTTTAGTAGCAACATTTTGTTGAATAGCTTTAACAGCATTTTCATCTACTGCCATTCCAGCTTTAACAGCAGTTACAGTTTGTTCCCATTGAGATAAATTATCTACAATATCAACAGCATTTTCTTTACTTACTAAACCAATAGTTTGATTATTAGTAGAATTAATTAAATTAAAACCTTCACCATTGGGTACTAATTTAAATTTATCAATTCCAGTAAATGCAGCATTATTAGTAAGAGAAATAGGTCTATTAGCATTATAATAATTTTCTACTTTACCGACAGCTCTCCAACTAGTATCTTGATTCCAAGATTGAATAATAGAACTATCAATAGCACCACTACCTACAAGTAAAGTAATAGGTTCTCTTTTAAGTTTACCTTCTGTATCATAGTAACCTGCAATATTAATTTGAACTCCAACATCACCAGTTTTTGGGTCACGAACAATAGTAGGAGTAATTTCATTATCTTTAGCACTTCTAAGATAAGCAGTATAAGCTTTTCTATCTTCAGAAGTCATAGGTTCAAATACTCCATTTTCACTAGTAATATAAGCTTCTCCTTGAGTTAAATCAATTCCAGCTTTAATTGCGCTCATTGCTTGTTCTTCTAATTGTTTCTTTTGAGCAGCATATTTACTAGCAGCTTCTGGATTAGAACTCATAACAAAATTAAGTTCAGCAAGTTCAGGGGTCATTGCAGATATGCCAATAGTAGAAGCATTTATTTGTCCACCGTCAAGAACAGCATCATTTTTAGATTTAAGAGAATCAACATAATTAATCAAACCAATATAAGGTTCTTTATTGCCTGTTGGTAATCCACCATGATGTTCTTCACCATTAGAATCAACTCTAATAAACTTATCACCATAACCAAAGAATCTAGTTTTAGCAGAATTAAGAAAAGCATTTAAAGGATTTCTAGTATCTTCAGCTTCTTTAACAGCTTTACCAAAACTATAAATAGATTTATGATAATCTTTAGGTAATTCAGCATATCTATAACCATTACCATCAGAACCAAATCTTATTCCAAGACTAATTGCTTTTTTCTCTCCACCAAGAGCATTAATAAATGAGTTATAAACATCATCATTATTAAAGTATTGTCTAATAGAACTACTATCTCCAAATATCTGATTAACATATTTACTATATGTATCAGAATATTTATTATTAGGTAAATCACTTAAACTAATAATAGAATTATATGTATCAAATCCGTTAATGCTATCTTGCGATTTACCAACTTTAAGACTATTAATATATTCTTGATTATCAATAATATCATTAAGATAACTTAGAGCATATGCTCTATCAGATGGGCTAGTAATATTAGTCATGATACTAGTTCTAATATCATTAGGATTAGCAGTTGCTAAATCAATATTAATATCAGGATTATATTTGTTGAGTAATCCAGCTATTGATTGTCTATTACTAGTAATTTCGGCTTGAGCTTGAGCAGGCATAAAATTATCAATACGAACAGGAGTACCTTTATAAGTTAAATTATCAATAGCTTGTTTTCTTTGATTTGCACTTCCTAATCCAGCTTGTTTAGCTAAAGCTAATTGAGCTTTCCATGCTTCTCCATAAGTAGTATTACTATCTTGATTATAAAAAGTTGCAGCGTTATAGAAAGGATCAATACGTTTAGCAAGATACTGTTCAGGAGTAAGTAGAATACCATTTTTATCTGTTATATCAGGATTACTACCATTTTGGTCATATTTCCATTTAGCAATCTTATAATCTTGTTCAAGACTAGCTTTAGCACCAGGAGTATTTTCAATAACAGCTTTAACGGCTTCAGCAAGTTTAGCTTTACTTAATCTTTGCCAATTACCTTTAGTATGAGAATAAATCTCTCCTGTAACAGATTTAGTAATATCATCAGTAACTTTACCGTTAGCATCAAGCCATCTTGTTTGACTACCACCACCTTGTTCTTTAGCAGCCCATTGAAGTGCTTGATTAAGTATTTGATTCATAGGAATTTCAGAAACTTCTTTATCAATAGGAGTCCATTTACTTCCACCAATAACATTACCATTCTTATCAGTTATATCTTGATAATTATATTTATTAACAGCACGATAATAATTCTTATAATCTTCAGATAAATCAGTACGTTTATCAAGATTATCCATATATGCTTTATAATCTTGTTGAGCACGTAAACGACCAATCATTCCTGGACTTGAAGTTATATCTCCATAAGTTCTAACTATATCATCAAGACTAGAATACGCATTACCATACTGCATATTTTCAGTAAGAGCATTACGAACTTTATTAAGTTGTTCTTGACGCCAAGCATCTTCAGCTTCATTTAAATCTAATTGAGCAAGTTGAGCATCAATCTGAGATTTAGTTTGAATAGCTTGTTGATGTCCTTGTTCAAGAGTATTATAAGTTCTAGCTAAGACATTTAAGTCAATAGGATTAACTTGTTGTCTAAAAGTAGGAGTATAAAAGTTTATCGGCATGATTGTTTTCCTCCAAGTTTTCTACGTTTACGAATAATAAATTCATCATAATCAACTCCAGCATCTCTCATAATTCTATCATCTACATTAGGAGCAGATGCTCTCATTGCGCCAATAGTATTATTTAAAGCTTTACGATTTTCATATCTACTAATCATATCTTGAATACCAGCATTAATACCACTAAATAAATTATTAATATTAGTTACTTTAGCTTCTCTAATACCATTATCAAATGCTGTTTTTCTATCTATATATTGATTATATTGTTGAGCATTAAATTGACGAACACTTTGTTGATTACGTCTATCTTGATTAATAAGATTAGTTTCTATATTTTCTTTATTACCATAAAGTTCGTTAACAGCTTGACCAGCAGCATTACGAACTCGTTGTTTACGAGCTAAACTAACACGACTACTAGCAGTATTAGAATCAATATCACGATAAGCTTCAAATTTATCTTCTCTAATTCTATCAAGTTGAGGATTAATATTGTATTTAGTTTTAAGTTTATTAGCGCTAATAAGAGTAGGTTGACCCGGACCTCTCATTTTATTAATAGCTCTTTTACTAGCAAAATAACTAGCTAAACTGCCAGCAACATTACTACTTAAACCAATCCAATCAGCAGTAGTAAGATTTTTAAATTTACCTTGTCCTTTACCATCTGAAGATGTAATTCCTTTAGCAGGAGTATTAGTAGGAACAGGTAAAGTAGTAGGAATACTAGCTTCTACTTTAGGTAGATTACGATTATAAACAGCAGTAGGAGGAGTTTTAGTAGAGATAGATTGGGTTGATTGACTTGATTTACTTCGTCCTCCACGGGGGGTCTTCCCGCTAGATTTAGTTGCAGATAAACTTGGAATATTAATATTATTTATACTAACACCTTTGTTATTTCCATGACTCCAACCAGCTCTAACTAAACCGCTAGTAATACCAGCACCATCTTCAAATAAAGGAAGTTTACGTTCTGCATAATATTGAGGACGACGATTTCCATTATCAATATTAGATTTATTAGTATTAGTATTTACATTATTATTTGTAGTATTATTTTTAGTCCATCTTCCATTTCTAAAAGTATAATCACTACCAACAATAGTTTCTCCTCTAGCAGATTTATTAATAGGAACATAAGCTCCAATTTGTTCATCATATTCCCAAGTTCTTCCGTGACGATTAATTCGAGTTCCACCAACAGGAAATTTATCGCGTAGACCCCCCGTAGAGGATGGAGAATGAATTAATCCATTTTTAACATTACCACTAATACTTACAATCATATCTTTACCTCCAAATTTTCTAGATTTACGACTATATCCTTTACTATATTTTCCTGTATGTTGTCGAGTATTAAATATATGTTTAAATTCTTCTGAATTAACATCTTTAATATCAACTACATCAAGACCTTGTTTACCAACATCACCTGTAAAAATAAAATGTTGATAAGGATTACCTTTATTTCTACTCGTTTTACGAAGACTTTCACTAGTTATAACATTATATTTTTTATTTTCTGGATGGATACCTTTAGATTTAATATATTCTTTTAATTCATTATTACTAATACGTTTACTTTTTCTAAGTTCTATATTAATATCTTTATTATAAAGTTTATCAAATTGTTTTTCAACATATTTTCTATAATTATTAGATACTAATTTACCAAGTTTATTATTAATATCCTTATAATACGCATCTTTAACTTCTTTTTCAGGTATTTTATCTATTATATGAGTATTACTAAAAAGATCATCATATTTTATTATATCAAATTCTTTGCCATTAAAACTTGCCATAATATAAGAATTAGGATCAATACCTCTTTTTTCAAATATATTATAAGCATAAGTGTTACCTACGCGATGATTATATATAGGTAAATTACCAATTTCACGACCTATAACATCATTAATATAATCTTTTTTAGCATTACCAGTTATTTGATAACTAGGTTTATATTTTATATCAGGGTCATTAATAAATCTTTTGATTTTATTTGCAATATACTCATTATAACCGTGAAGTTTAGAATAGTCTTTATTAACTTTAGAAATAATATCTTTATAAGGAATATTTTTATTTTTACTTAATTCAGTCCTAGCACTCTTACCATATCTAAGTAAATATGGAAGTTCATAATCAATATAAAGACTACGTTGTTTAGAATTATCAAAAGCAAAATCAGCATTTTTAACCCAATTTTCTCTAGTACCTTCAAATTTAATAGGACGTCTAACGGATACTACAAATCCATCTTTTTCATTACGGTGTTTAGCTTTTGCATATCCAATAGCTGTACTTAAACTATTGGAAGAATAAATAGTGCCTTCTCCATTATATGAAGAATTAAATCCAGCTCTACCAGCTCCTGTATCTGGAGCATAAGTTGAAGCATAATATTTAGCTCTATTTTCAGCAGTAGGTTCAATACCGTTTCTTCTAAGTATATTATTTATATTTTCTTCATTACCTGTTTCATGTACACCTCTAACAAATGTATTATGTTCTAACAATCTATCTTTAATAAGTTTATCTGCTTGTTTAGGATTTTTTGCAGCAGATAAAGGAATAGGGTCATAACCATAACGAGCATTCCATTTATTAAAAGTTTTAAGAAAAGCTCTTGTATCATCAATATTAGTTTGAAGAACATCAGGAATATCAATAACTTTTCCATCACTATCTAATATATTAACAAAATCTTTATATTTACCGATATTAGAAGTTAATTGTTTTCTAGGAGCTTCAAGAAGTTTAGTAGGTTTAACACCAAGAGCTTTTCTACCATTATTAACAGATAAATTATAACGAATATTAGGAGAAATAGAATAATAACCTAAAGCATCTCTACCTTTAGTAATAGCTTTTTGACTTGTTCTAGAAATATTTTTATCTAAAGCCATAGCAATTTTAGTAGCTTTATCGACACCTCTTAAAACTCCAGCGCCACCTAACAATATATCAAATTCAGGATTAATTTGTTCAAGAGGAGTCATATTAACTTCTTTTCTAGCAGGAACTTTTTCTAAAGTATTATTTGCTATTCTATAAGTTTCTGGATAATAAATAAAATCTCCTTGTTTAATACCACTATTTCTAGGAGATTCCATTATAGGAGTTACTCTAGTATTATCACTTTTAGCTACATATTTTTCTTTACCATATTTAGCTTTAGTACCATCATCGTTAATCCCATTTCTATCTTTAAAATCTTCTTGAGCTTTAAATACTTTATTAGGATTAGCTCCACCCATAACTAATTTAGCAGGACTGACACCATTAATAATAGGTTGTGCAGAATAAACTTTAAGTTCATTTCCATTAGTTTCAACAACTTCACCATCTTCTACTTCAATACCAGTTTTATCACTAGGACCAATATCAATACCACCTTGACTATGTTTTCTTCCATTCATATAAAAGAAATTATTACCAAGAGGTTGAGCAATACCACCAGCAACTACATTTGGTATTTTACCACCAACAGCATATTGTTTTTGAGGAAGATTTTTTCCATTACTTCTAGGAGTTTGAATAATATTAAATGGAAATGTTGGTCCAAGTTCATCATCACTAGGTAGAGATTCTTTATTAAAATCTTTAACATAATTAATAAGTCTACCAGCAGTATTATTCATTAATTTTTCTCTATTATCTTTAGATACTAAATTGTTTACACCATTATAGAGAAATTCATTACCAAGTCTTATTAAACCAGTAGATTTAGCAACTTTATCATAAGCTCCACCAAGTGGAGGAATACCATTTTGAATAAATCTTCCATTACGAGTAACATTACCTCTAAATGTACTAGGCAAATTACTTATATGAATAACTTTATCTTTTCTAGGCATTTTATATAATATAATGAGAAATTATAATTTGATTGATTTTAAGGCTCTCTGTCGAACGATAGCCTATCAGTCGATTAATAGTTCATACCTATATATAATAATTCAACAGAGAGCAAAAGATTAACGTCTGCGTCCGCCACAGCGATATGTTTTAAGCCTATCTCGATATATTGATTGAGGCATAACAGATGGCTGAACATTACCATTAGTAATCCATTCAGGACGCTCAATACCAGTTTTAGGAGCACTATAACTAGCTTGGTCAGCTTGTTCAACTTTAATAGGTTGTTGTCCTTTACTACCAAACATACCACCAATTAAACTTTCGGCAGCACCAATAGCAGCACCAATCCATGCTTTTCTACGTCCGCCACATTTATATTTATTAATAAAACTAGAACGTTGATACATAGTCATTGGATTAGTCATTTTATCAGAAGTAATATTAAGTTGCTGTTGACCAGCTTGAAGTTGTTTACGTTGCTCAGCTTCTTGGGCAATACGTTTATTTTCATTAATTTGTTGATTAGCAGAAATACCTTGATTAGCAGAAATACCTTGACCTATTACGGTACCTAATTCACCAAGTCCTTGAACTCCTGTAATAGAACTAACAAGATTACCTAAACCTGGAAGAGCTTGAGCAAATTCAGTACCGAAACCAGCTTTACGTCGAACTCTACCGCCACATTTAAGAGTTAATTTATCATTATATTGGTCAACATAATCTTGATTAGCATAAGCACTAGTTAAAGCTTGAGCATTTTGTAAAGCATCTTTATGGTCTTGTGCAGCTTGAGCTTCAGCTTGAGCTTTTTCTTGAGCTTTTTCTTGAGCTTTCTTTTGCTTATTACCTTTAATTATATCACCAGCAATACTAGCGGCTGCACCAATAATAGCACCAATAAAAGCTTTTTGTCTTTGTCTATCTCTATACTGTATCATAATTTTCTAAATTGAGTTTGAGCACATTCAAGACTTTCAAATTCAATGCGCTTATTATCTGAATTATTAAATATGAAACGAATTACAAAATAATTACCATATACTCTACGAAGTTTATCACTTACTGTATTAGGATGTTCTTTAATTGCATTACGAAAATAATTAAAGTTATATTGAGTAAGTTCATACCACGGCTTTTTATATTTATTAAATTGATTAAGTTTATCAATATTAATATCTATATTATCAGTATCATTATCTTCATTAAATATACGAAGTATATCTCCAGCATAAGGATGTTCTCTTAAATCAACAGGACTATTAATATTATCGCTATAAATAGGAACATATATCTTACGTACTTTATATTTAATAAATTCAAGAAATTTAATAAGTTCATAAGATTCATTAACTATAATATCAATATAACTATTATGAACTAATATAGGTTCATCGCCAACTTCTTGTTTAGATACTAAATATAAACTTCTACTATCATCACCCATATGAGTATTAAATCTACCATAATTATATTCATTAGTAAATACATGAAGAGGACAATTAAGTCTATCATCATTATGCTTAGTTTGAAAATAACATTTAGTTTTAGTAGACCAAGCATTATTAAAATAATAATCATGTAAACTAATAAAACTACCTATTTTATAATTAAAACTAATAACTTCATTATGACTTTCAATAATAGATTCTTTTGTATTAGGATTAACATTATTATAAGTATAATCAAACTTAATTAGAATACGATTATTAAATTTATCATGAGCAAATCTAACTTTATTAGGATGATATTTATCTAACCATAATTTAATATCTTCATCCATTATTTTAAGTTGACCATCATCAAATTGATAAAATCTATTAAAATCATCATTATAAAAGATATAACCAAATTCTCCAACTATATATGCTAAATCATCTTGCAGTCCACCATAACCTTTATCACTAGTAAATACTTCTTTATAATTAACTTCAAAAGCATCTGGTTGATATAATTGAACATTTTCATCTCTAGTTTTAAGAGCTGCACTTATATCAAACATGAACATACTATGTTGAGTATGAACTAAAAGATAATATCCAATACCAACTAAGTTAGTTATGCTTCCTTTATTTTCAGTAATATTTTTATAACCTTCAATAGGAAATATTCTCCAAGCGTTAACTTCACTCTCATCTTGAATAACATTACTGCGTCTTATAGTTTTATCAAAACGAGTAATATTAATAATATCATTACGATATTGAGTTAATAGTTTAGGAACATATTGGTCAACATTTCCAATAGGGTCTTTAAATAAATCAACACTATTCTTAGGTTCTACAAATGTACCAAAAGCAACACTTTTCTTATCAGTATCTTCTTTAATACTAAAAGCTATCTTACTAGGTTCATTATTAAAACATTTACTTTCAAAGAATTTATCACTATAAAGAGGAAATTGAATATAAACATTAAATGGAATATCAAACCAACATGGTTCATCACCACTATAATAATATTGATTATTAGTAGGAGTATATAATTTATAATTACCTTCATTCATTATAACTCCATTATCATTATAAACAAGAACGCCATCGTAAGTCATTCTACCATTATATCCATGTTCGATAGAATAAGTTCCACCATTATAACAAACATCATTAAGTCTTACAAGTTCTTTTTCTTTACTAGTATAGATATTTTTAGTACAATTAAGAACTGTTGCGAGAAACATAGTTTCAGCATCAAGTAGCAATTCCTTATAATCATCCATTTCAAGAGCAGTTCCTTTTCCAGCTCTACTATCAACAATACTATCAGCAACTACTAATTTATAATTATTAATAGGTTTATATTCATTTCTGCTAATTACACCTATAACTGGCATATTATAATTATAAGGATAAGTAGTATTAACTACCATATCAACTACATCATGTTTCTCTTTATAAGGTTCAAATTTACATTTACCATCAATACGAATAATATTAAAATCATATTTAATACTATCATCAATATCAAATCGACCACTATATAAATAACATTTATCACTAGTAAAATTATTAGCTACAAAACCAGGTTTAGTACCCCAACTACCATCTTGCCAAGTAACATTACTAGCTATATTACAATAATCTTTTCTAGTTAGTAATCCAGTATATCTAGTAATAGGTTCAACTTTCTCATAACTAATAAACCATCCAACATAACCAAGTTCTTTAATTTGATTCCATAAAGTAGTATTAATATTAGCACGAATATAAAACTTATTAAAAGTATTATTCATATTATATACAAAATCTCTAATATGTTCTCCGCCAACAACTTCAGAATCAAATATTAAATCAGGTATTCTAAATAGTTCATCGCCATTAATATTTTCATAATAACCAAATTTAGCTTCATTATCAACACCAATAGCACCTATTACTTGATTGCTACAAGGAGTATAACTACCACTATTTATAACTTGATAAACATATAAATCATTGTATTTATCTTTATCTTTATAATCAATAAAATAATTAGATATAAGAGTATATAGTTCATCTTTATTACTAGCTTCAAGTTCCCCAGAACTATTAAGTAATATATTAGTGGTAGGATTATTAATAGGTTCAGCAGTATAAACTACAATTTTATGATTAGCAATATATCTTTTAACATTAGTACTAATACTAGATATTGGAATATCCCCACTAATAACAGCCCAATATGGAATATTACCATTACCTTGATTATTCCAATTAAAAGTAATTATAGTACAATGAGAACCATCATTAACAATATTATTTATATACTTATCTTTATTTGACAATTTATATCCTCTACTAGCATCACCATATTTATCAACAAAATGAATAAAGAAATTATATACTTCTCCAGGAATAAGAGTATCGTTCTTTTTACGTTCATTAAAATCATAACTAGGTTCAATAGTAGAATGAGTAATTCTCATTTTACAATTATCAATATCAAATATAGTATCACCAAATAATACTTGTCCACTAGTAAATACAGTATCTTCTGTAAATCCAACACCGTTATAAACATAACAAGCTATTTTAACTGTACTTGGCATAGTGTAAACAGTTTGATTATTTTCATATTTATAACTTGTAGGAATAATAAAACAATGACAAGCAAGATATTCTTTAAGATTATGACTATCTCTACTACCTACTTTTATTTTAGCATTATAATTAACTTTTAAATATTCATGAGCTGCAATACCTTGAATAACTGTATCATTAAATAAAGTTCTAAAAGTACGAAAAGGATATTGATTATTATTGAATACTTTATTAATATCTTTAATTTGCCAATCAGCAGTACCAGTAATTTGAAGGCTAGCCATTTTAAAATATGGACCTTTTTCACTAACTGCATTAACAGTGGTATAATCATTATAATAAGCATTAACAGCTTTATTACGAAGTTTAATAGTAATATCTTTAACAGCCTCTTCTAATGTTTTACCATTACTTAAAGTTCTGTCATCATTATCAGTTTTTTCATTATAATTAGCAATATATATTCTATTCTTATAATTAATGATATTACTAACATTATAATAATTATAATAATCAGTAGTTAAATCAGAAACACTATATTCAACAAGAACATCTCTATTAAATTTAAAAATATTATTACTTAAATCATCAGTTCTAAATGCTTGAGTACCATCCTTTTTACATACAATAAAACCAAGTTGATAAAGCCCCGAACGACCTCCACTAATACTTATTTCAAAAGTTTGATTACATATATCTTTAGAATCACTAAATGAATCAGTATTACCATAACAATAACCATTTGGTTCATCTTTTGGTTCATAAACATTAGTTTTTCTAAAACAAACTTTATTAATAACTTGTGGTATTATAACATCATTAAAAATAGGAAATCCAATACTATACCATTTAGTATAATTAGTTTTATCAATTTTATAACGAATAAATAGAAAATAAAATCCTTTATAAGCACCACCACTAACATAGTTTAGATTACTAATAGTAGGTAATGTTATTTGTGGAATAATAGACATTTCAGAATCAGGACGTTCAGAATCTAAATCAATATTAATAGTTTTAAGAGGAACATCAATAGAAGCATCACTTTCAGCAATAGCTATTATAAGATGATTTTTAACATTATAAGTATATGTTCCTTTAATCTTACCACCATTATATTTCCAATTACTATTTACTCTATAACAATTATCAGCTTGTTCATTATATCTATAAATATAAGACTCATTAGAATCAGTATTAACAATAAATAAAATAAGTTCAGTACTAGTTGGAATAACACCAACTATTTTAAAATTATTAATACCATCTTCATGAATAGCATTGGCAATTACTTTACAATCTTCAAGTCCTTCTTCATTAACAATCATCCTATCATCATTACTTACTTTAACGTTCTTAGCAGCAACTAATGAATAAGGTACACAATCACCTGGATGTTTATTAAGACTAAGTTTCTTTTGTATATTCATAATTATTTAGGAAAAGTAAAGTTATAAAAGAACTCATTCCAATCACTATCATCATCACTTTGTTCATCTAATAGAATACTAGTCTTAATATCTTTCTTCATACTTTCCCATAGATAGAAAGGATTAGTTCCATATTGACTAGCAGAAAGATTAAACACGGGATGTTTATATCCTCTCATAAGCATACGAGCCATACAATAATAAGCAAGACCTTGAATTAATTTACCATTAGCAGGTATAACAGGAACTTCACAATGATAATTATCACTATATTGAGTTTCAATATCTTTATAAACAACTGTTATACAAGTATCATTAAAATTAAGTTCAATAGTATTACCTCCAATAAGAATATAATTATGATTTGACTTATCATATCCTCCACGGGGGGTCTGACAATTAGAATGAACTTCATGCTGACATCTTGGACATTCAGTATTGTTATGAAGTGTATAAACAACAGGATTACATCCTATTTTACCAGTATCAATAACCTCTCTAGTTCTAGAACCATTAGGACAACAATCATCAGGCATACCAAGATAATCTTTATTAGTAGCACGCTCCGGACTTTCGTCCTCCGCTTGACCCCCCGTAGAGGATGGAGTAGATTCAGTATCATTACATCTATACTTACTACTATCAGCTCTAGGTACTTCACAACCATTACTATCATATACTTTAAGACCGTCATCAATAAGACAACATTTACTTTTAGCTATCTTATTAATGACGGTTAGTTTCATTTTCTTATCAACTTTACGAAGAACTTTAAGTTCATTCATAGCATCAACACACCAAGCAGGAACTCTAGGAATCCAATCACTTCCATCAGGATTGAAATCATTATCAAGTTTACCAATTATATGTTCTATTGTAATAGTTTTATTGTTTGCCATAATTTATAGATTTATCAAGAATAACTCTACCATCAGCATCAAGCATAATACCAATTTCTTTATATATGTCAAGATAAACTTTAATAAAATCAGAATAACTACCTTTAAATATCATTTCATGGTTAACAACATAAACAGACTGTTTAGTAGTTCTACGAATTATATTATTTATCTCAAGTTCTTTAATATATCTATGAAGATGAATAAATGAACAAATCTTCTTAGTTTCATCATTTTCTTTAAGTATAATTTTATTAGAATTAAACTTAATAGTTTTAGCAATATAACAAATAAGTTTAACAATAACTACACTTTTTGCATTATTAGTAATATAATTTAGTAAATCAGTACTTATTTGAGCATATCCTCTACGTTCATAAAAACTTTGAATAATTTTTATTCTAGAAGCTTCAGCTTCAACAATATTAATATCTTTAAGTTCTTTTTCAACAAAAAATGGACTAGGAATTACTTCTTCAAGAATAATTTCCGTTTCACGAACTTTACGAGTAACAACAGGACTTTTAAAATTAAATTCAGGCATACATTTATTTGTTTAATGATTAGTAACTTTATCAATATAACGAAAATTCGACCTCCGGTGGCGATATTTTAGTTAAAATGAATGTTAAACACGCCATGGGTGGCGTAACTTTTTTTTATTTTTTCTTCTAACTTATTGAGTATCAGCGATTAATAAATGTTAACCCTATCTTATATATATACATACAATAGCAATATTAATAAGTTCAGCATTAAAAAGATTAGCAAAATAATTAGTGAATACTCCCCGTGGAGGATGAGTATGATTAGTATTAGCTAGAATTAGTTCAAGATGTATCTCCATCCTCCACGGGGAGTTGAGTGAAGCGAAGCGGAACGTTCAACTACATTACTTTATTTATCACTATATCTAGTTTTATTACCATTATTATGTGCTCCACGTTCATACTTTTGTTGATTAACATTTCTAATATATTTAAATGGAGCATTAGGTTCTCGTTCAAGATAAACAAGAAGTTTACTTCTTAATCCTAATTTAAGATTAAAAATATCATCAACAGTTTTACATTCAGAATTAAGTTGTTTAGCATCTTTACTACGAAGCTCTCTATTAATATAATTAGCATACTTAAATTTAATAGCACTATAACTATGAGTTCCATTATTAATAAGTTGTATTTCATAAAACTCTTTATTAGTTTTATAAACTACATAAGGAATACCATCATATTTAAGTCCACGAATTTTATATATTTCAGCTTCTTCTTTATCATAAGGTTTAAGACCAGCATCAATAATTTCTTGTTTCTTAAGTCTAGTAGCGTTCCAATCAACATAAGTATCTCTAGGTTTATCTCTATATCTCCAGAAATTAATAACTAAATCACCAATTTCATATTTAAAATGATAAGCGTAGCCTTCAAGAACACATTTATGAACACCATAACTATAATATCTATGAATGTATTTCTTATAATCAGTAAGACTTAATTCAGAACGTCTTGTAGCAAGTTTAAGAGCAATAATATAATCGTTTGCTTTTTTAGCTAAGTTACAATAACGCAAAAGTTGGAGAAGAACAATACGTCTTTCTCCAACTGTATAACTAAGTTGATTATTAATTAATTGCTCTAACTTATTAATTAATTCAACATTATCATTAAGAAATTGAAACCCATATTCATTAAGATTAATTTTTAAATCATCTTTAATAACTTGATTTTTACTTTTAATATAAGCACGGCAATCAGCTTTCATCTTATTTATAACTTCAAGTTCTTTATTATATTTTGCCATATCGTCATTAGAAGTTTCAATAAACTTTTTATAGTAATGACTAATATCTATATCTTTAATCATAATTTATCTAGTTACAAAATTATCAATAGGAGTTTCATTTGTTTGACGAGGAACTTCAATAAGATTACGTTTAAATACAATCTCTTTAAGAGCTCCAATCATATCTTCAGGAATAAGAAATTCATCATCATCGTATTTAGCTTCATCATCAATAGGGTCATAATTTACATCTTTAGCTTTTTCAACAGTTTCGGTAGGAACAAGATAAGGAATTTCAAATGGAGATTCAATAATAATAGAACCTATATTTTGAAACCAATCTTTATTATTACTAAAGAAATAAATATAACCATTAATATAATCATAAACAGGAAGATTACACATACCTGCAAGATAATGATAAAACTTAGCACTAGCTTCTTTTGCAAATGGTATTTCTATCCCAGTATGTCCGGTAGTTCTAATTGATTGGAAAGGTAAGTTATTAATAAGTCTAACTGGTTTTGGAACTTCTTGTTTAGTACGTTTAATTGCAGGAAGTCCAAGAGTTTGACTATTATATAAATCACCATCAGGAACATTAACAATAGAAACACGAATACGTTGTTGCAAACCTTTATCAACATATTTATGATTTTCATAACTTTTACGAATTAGTTCATTACGACCATGAAGAATAGCATATCGAAGATTACGTCTAAGAGGAATACTATTAGGATTGCCAACAGCATGAGCAAATTCACTAACTAATTGATTAAGACTAGCCATATTAAGATTGACTTGAATTTTCTAATGCAGTTACTCTTTCATCAATATTATTTACTTTAGGCTTAAGATTATTACTAATATCAGAATATAAAGAATTATGTTTCGTTCTTGTATCATTAGCTAATTTTTCTACTTCATTAATATTTGTAACTAATTCATTATATTTTTGTTGAAGTTGAGCAAGTTCTTGTTCAAGTTCAGTATTATTAGTATAATCTATAATAGAATTAAACAATTTAATTAGAAGTTCTCTATCTTTATTAGATATATCACTATTTAAACAGCATATAGTTCTAATAACATCATCTTTAAGTTTATCTTTAATCATAATATATTATGTTTTAAGTTTATTATATTTAATATTATAATAAACTGTTGCAGGAGTAGTATCGAGAAATGCAAAAACAGAAAACAAATTAATTAACCAACTACTCCTAGCAACAGTTCCACGTGGACTTATTTAATCAAGTTTAACAGTAGTAAAGAAGCCGACATAAGCATTAGAACCCGACCGAACCCAATTAGAATGAAAGCTACCAGAGCTAGCCCCAGAACCGTTACTAGCGCCACCGCCAAGCAGAAGCACACGAACATCTTTATCTGTATCTTGTCCATTACTACGTCTTATCCAATTATAATCAGCTTTTTTATTACTTCCAACTTTATTAGGAATAAAATAAACTCCTCTTTGAAAATCAAATTCAGTAATAAAATTATTAGTATTAGCTTGATGCCCAATTAAATAACATTTTTCATTAACATTATCTTTTGTAACATCAGAATGATTAACTCCTTTTTTAAGAAGATATACTGCATTATAATCTTTATCTTTATTAATAACAACTATATCTCTAATAAATGTCCATGTATCACCAAAAAAGTTTAGAATACCACGATAAACAGCAGGATAAGTACTTAAATTACTTCCATCTGTATTATAATTTTCTAGTTCATAATGGTCACCATTTGTACTGCCATTACCAATATTATGTTCAGCAGTCCAATAAGTTTGTACAATAGGATTATTGCCATTAAAAACTGTCAATCTATCCATATTTAAATTTGTAACACCAGCACCAAGTCCTCCTTGTTTAAATCCGTCACTAGTTAAATTAGTATTTAATACAGCTTGATTATCAAAACTAGCATACTCTATATAACAAAGAGCTTGTATAGCGCAATATTCAAGATAATCAATCATAGTAACCCAATCTCCACGATTAGCACAAAATTCATTGGCTTTATCGTAATTAATACCGGTTCTAGGTCTACCTTGTAATTTAATAGCGTTAACAGAAGAACTTTTATTTCCTCCTAAATATCTAGTATCATCAGGTTTAATACAAGCACTAAATACTTCTTCTTTATCATCTTCTCTAGTTCTAGTCATAGTTTTGGTATGACTTATAATAAAAGGATGAACTCTAGTAAATGTCCCATCAATATTAAAATCACTTATCCAAAGTTGATATTTAGTGCCAGTATCTTTAACACACATATAAAACTCTGGAACTCTTACCCCAACATCGCCATCACTTCCATCAAGAGGAGGAATAAGACCATTTTCAAGAGGTTTAGCCCAACCCGTAGGATTAAGGAAATAACTGATTTTCTTTTCATTATAGACACAACCTTTAAGCCTATTTTGAATAGGAAGTTCTCTATGAAATTTAGCATTACCAATTCTGATTATATCATTGTCATCTTTAGTCCATTCAATACCATAAGCAGCATTTTCAAAAGTAGGAATAAATGCAGTAGAACCCCAAGCAGGATTACCTTGTTCATTAATAATTAAACTATCTCCTTTAGATACTCCATCTAAATTAGGTAGATGTTTAAGTCCTTCTGCAAGTTCATTTAGTATATGCTTGTTAAATCTTAACAAGCCATTATACATTTCTACTAAATTAAAATTCATATTAAGCTTGTTCTAGAGCATCAACTCGACTATCAAGAGAATTAATATTATTAGTATTTTGATTAACTTTAGTTACAAGTCCTTGAAGAGCAGTAATTATAGTATCGTTTTTAGTATCATTACTAGTTTTCATAGCATTAATTGCAGCAACTATATCCGTATTCGCTTTATTAATAGTAGAATTAACAGTATCAAGTTTAGCACCAATAGTAGTTTTCATACTATCAATAGCAGATTTAATACTATCTAATTTAGCATCAATTTTGTCAAAACGATTATTAAGAAGAGTTTGAGTTTCATCTGATTCACTTTTATGTTGATTTTCAAACTCATCAAATTCAGCTTTAACCATGTCATGTAATTCAGTAATCTTTTGACTAATTTCATCAAGATTAACTATAACATTATTTTCTCCAAGTTCATCATGTTCTTTATTACCAGAAATACTAAGTTTAAGATTATTAATAAGTTTACTAATAGCTTCTAACTTATAATTAACTCTTTTATCATCTTCCATATCTTTAGAATTTAGTTTGTTACAAATATAAATTATATTATTAATAACAAGTAGTTTAACTATATTATTAACATTTTTTTAATTAAGCAGTCTTAGAACTATTAATACCTAGATATTTAGTCCAAGTATAATGTTTACGTTCACTAATATAATTAAGATTATCATCATTAATATGAGCTTCTTCTTCAAAACTTACATCTTTATAAGCATCATGTTGCTTAATATGAAATAGTCTTATAATAAGATATTCAATACCATACCATATATAGAAAAAGATATATAACATTTCTTTCATTTGTTCTGTATGAATAGCTTCATGATTAAGTTCTCTATTACTTAATTCTCCTTTAGTAAATACAATACCAAAAAGATTAATAGCTTTATAACCACCAAAAGGAAAATGTTTAGTCTTAATAACTCTCATAACTTTACTATTTTGAAATTTAATATTGTAAATATTTATGTACGTTCATAGAGCCACTTTTTAGGCTCATAGCAAGACTTTCATTAAATCATGTACAGTTAATCAGCTAGGCTTAAAACTAGCCAAATTAGGCAAGCTATACTCCCCGTAGAGGATGGAGCGGGCTTGAATTAGTCAATCAAACCTAGCTAATCAATCTAATACAATCTTAATCAATAGTATTATCAATATCTTTATAACCAACTCCAAGTTTCTTTAGAATAGGACTAACAACCCAACTCCAAAACACAGGAGCAAGAATAGCACTATTAACAAGCATAATAGTATTATCATAACCAGCTGCAATATAAATACCAATCATAGCAGCAATACTTATAACTAATACACATCTTTTTTGCCAAGTAGGAACTTTATTATCACCATTAAAATAATCAATAGTTTTAATAATAATATAAGTTAGAACATTAACAATAAACATAAATCCAAAATCAAAATTACTAAGGATTCCATCTACAATTACATCAATAAATCTGTCCATACTAAAATTTAGATAAATAAAAAAGGGAACTTGGTAATTAACATTAATTTAACTTTCAATAGGATTATATATTGTCAATTCACCAATTTTGTTAAGTTTAGTATATTTTATTTCACCTATTGAAGTCTTACCATCATCAGCTTTGCCACCTTGTGTACCAACATAACATTGAATAGTTTGTTGTCCTATAAATTCAGAATTACCTGCAACAAAACCAAATCTAAATTTATAGCTATCAGTATAATTATCATTATAAACAGTATTATCTTCATTTAATAAAACTGTATGATATTCATAACTATAATTATCATCACTAGTTATATTAAGAGTTGGTTTATCAAGAGTTAAAGGAGTACCACTTGTATTAATTTGATTATTCCAAACTTTATATTTATCATTAGGTTTATTTTCATACCAACAATAACCATTGCCATGAACAAGTCCACCACCATGACGAATTATTTTAATATCATCTAAACCAATAACTTTATCATTAACAGGATTAACTCTAAAGTACTTTACTTCATTATTAGATTTAGCAACTCTTTTAATAACTTCTCCATACCAACATTCTTTATAACCACCATATCCATTAGGCATATTAATAGTTCCATCAGCCAAAGGAAAAATAAACATTCCTCTATTATCAACATCAATTTCATTATTTCTTAATTCCCAAGCACGAACAATAACTCCACCTTTATAAGCAGTACATTCAACAGTAACATGACCTCTACTTAAACTTCCAAACCAATTAGCGCAAAGATTCATTTTCATTATATCAGGCATTTTATCTTCAAGGTCAATCATAGATTCAATATTAAACATAATACATTCAGCACCTGAGTAAGTATTATCACCACCCCAATATAGATAAGGAATTTGACTTAAATTCCAAGACCAACCAACAGCTATATAATTTAAACTATTAATAGGAGAATTAACATAATATGATTTAGTATCCAAATCTCGACCATCATCACTACCCCAAATATATCTAAGTTGGACACTAGTAAAATCACTAAAATGAATAACAGAAGTAGGCCAAATATGATTAGCACCATCATAAACATGAGCAATATTAGTTTGACCTACTGTCCGTTTTTTAAGAGGCTGAGCAATTCCTCCTTGACGTCCAAGAGTTAAACTCATTATTCATCAATAATATTATAAGTCATTCCAGCAACTGGGGTAATAGTTGCATATTGGGTAGCAGTTCCTGTCCAAATTGGAAGACTAAGTTTATTACTATTTGCACTAGGCATAGTCATATTAACTCCACATCCGTCATTAATAGCTTTTTGAATCTTATCAAGATTAACACTATTAGTAATAGTTTGATTTATTTCTTCTTTAAAGTTATTAAATGTATCATTAGTAACATATCCATTAAGTAAATTATTAACTTCTTCTTTATTATAAGTTTCAGACTTAGTATAATAATTTTTAAGTAAATTATTAATTTCTTGTTTAGTATAACTATCAAATGAAGAAGTATCTCCCATTACTCTCCATTCAGTACCATTCCAATAACAAATCTTTCCATTACGATATTCAATCTGACCTTTAGCCCAATTACTACAAGTTACATTAGGAAGATATTCAGACTCTTCACCAACCATACCTGTAAGTTTACATTTATTTAAATTAATAGTACCATTCTCAATAATACCACCTTCAAATACAAGTTCACAACCAACAGGCATTGTAATAGTTTTACTACTTAAATCAAAAGCATAACGAATAATATAACGAGTATTTTCTTCGTTAACCATATCTTGAGTAAGAACAGCTTTATAATTAAGATAAATATTATTCTTAACTTGAACTAGATTTTCTTCATTAAAATAATATTTAATATTATCTACTGAATTAACATATATAATACCAAGTCTTGGACGTTCATCAGAAAGACAAGTATTATAAATATTATAATCTTCACTATTTCCATATACAGGAGTGTTGACCCCCCGTAGAGGATGAACTCTATCAGTAGGTTCTACAATAGTCCATCTAGTATAATAATTATAAAATCCAACTCCATCATGAACAGTCTTAACTCTAAGAACAAATAATTTATGATATGTATCATAATAAATACCAGCAGTATTACCTAAATCTGTTCTAATAACTTCATACTTATCAGTATTAAGAATTATTTGACCATAGTGTTCACAATAAGTATCATCAAGAAAACCATCAAATAAAAGCTGTTCTGCATTACTTGCATCATCCTCCACGGGGAGTAAGACCTTGCGAATTATTTTATATCCTTTACCACTTTTATATTCAGGCTCATAAGGTCTATCTTTAAGACTAAGACGATTAACATTACAGCAACCAGGACTTAATCTTATAGTAATATCTTCTTCATCGGGATAATTAATAATATTAACTTTACCATTTCCTGCAATCATTTGTTTAAGAGCTTCATTAAGCATATCCCAATCAATAGTACCATCAGCAATTGGAATTTTAGCTCCACTTTCTTCAAGATACTTCTCACTAAGAATTTTTGTCCAATTATCATCAGAAACCCAACTAGTTTCAACACCAGCTTGAAGATTACTACCTATATAACTTTCAGTTATAGATAAATTATGTTCAGCATCATAATAACTAATAGTAAGACTATTACGTCTAAAAATAGCAGGAACAGCTTTACGAGTATTAACTCTAGTTCCTTGATATGGAATCCATAAATGATTAAACCTAGAAAGAACAACAGTTAAATCATTATTTGTATCTTTGTCAAGAATATTTTGAAGATAAGTAATAGGAAATACTTTATCATAACTATTCTGACCTAGTTTTTCATATAGTTGTTTATTGTTCATAATTATGTGATTAATTTAAATAACTTTAATGGGTAAATAAACAATATAAGCATTAGTAATATTGTTATATTAAATAGTATTCTTATCATTGTTCAATTAAAACTCTTACATTAAATACTGTACTATTAGAAGTAATAGTAAATTGACATAATATAGTAAATAAAGAAGTAGTTTTATTAGCAGTAACACTAATAATATTATTACTATTAGATACAGAAACATTATTCATAGGTGTACTAACATTACTTAAAGTACAAGTATATTTACTGGCACCACCATCTTTATTTTCAAACCAAAATTGCAATTTACCAGCGTTCATTATAGAAATATTAGTAGGAATATATACATAAACACTAATAGGAGTTTTCTTAATATCATTATAACTTGCTTCTCCTTTATATATTGAATCTACATTTTGACTATCTAAATAAATAGGTAATGCAACATTTTGACTAGTAAAATAATCATTTTTAATAACAAGTCTACCACGTACAGGATTTGCTCTTTGCGTTCCTTTTGTAATAACATTATGATTTAGCCAATTCCATTCAATTTTATATTCTCTTGCTGTATCAGAATTATTTGCAGAAAGTTTAAATGTTATTATAATCATGCTAGCATAACTAAAGGCATTTGCGACAGATACATCACAATTAACTTTATTTGTTACATTTACATCATCCGGATTATAATATACAGTTTCAGTTCCGCCTGAACCAGCAACACCATTCCAAGTCCAAAGTTGAGCTGTATATAATCTATAATAAACACTTACAGATATAGTATTAGCATCAGCAACTGTATCAATTTCATTAGTATAAGGATAACCTGCAAAATCTAATCCACTTCCATCAGGATTAGTACCATAATATTTAGTATGATATACTTTAGCACCATAAGACTTAGCACCAGCAGATTGTGTAATATTAATAGATTTACTAACTCCACTATAAGTAGCAGTAACAGTTGTACTTCTACTTGTTGTAGCAGTTCTATTACCATAAGTAAGTTTACTACCGCTAGTAGTACCATTTAATGTACCATCTCCAGATTTAGTTAATGTAGGATTACCATTTTCAGTTTCAGAAAAATTTTGTCCAATACCATTCCAAGTATATTGTCTACTACGAGTAGCATTACAAGTAATAGTAGAACTACCGCCAGCAGCAGCAATATTAGTAGGACTAGCAGAAATATTAACTGACCATCCAGACCAATTACCATAAACTTTACTTCCAGCTCTTTGTTCAATATCACAAAAGTCAATAGCACCATTATAATTTGCAGTAACTCTAGTTCTTCTAACACTTGTACTAGTATTATTACTATAACTTAAAGTATTACCACTTAAAGTTCCGCCACCACTTCCTACACTAAGATTTGGAGTACCATTTTCGCTTTCAGTTCCGCCTGAGCCAGCAACTCCATTCCAAGTCCAACTACGAGAACGAGAAGCACCATAATAAATAGTAACAGAACCGCCTGATGCTGCAACAGTATAACTACTAGCACTACAATATACAGACCAACTAGACCAACTTCCATACGATTTACTACCAGCAGATTGATTAATAGTAATATCTTTAGTTGTACTATCAATAGTTGCTCTAAATACAGAACTACGGGAACTAGTAGAAGTATTATTACCATAACTAACAGTAGAGCCACTTAAAGAAGCAGCACCATTAACTTTACTTAATGTTGGAGAACCACTAGCATTTTCAGTATAAGTTGTTCCTGTACCATTCCATTGCCAAGTACGACTTCTAGTAGCAGAAGTAGATAATGTAGCATTTCCACCAGCAGCAGCAATAGTTGTTACATTAGCACTTAAACTAATAGACCATGCTCCCCAACTACTATAAGTTTTAGAACCAGCATTTTGAGTTACAGTAGTATCTTTAGTTACAGAATCCATTGTAGCTCTAATAACTGTACTTCTAGCACTTGTAGAAGTATTATTATCATAAGTTACTTTATTACTAGCAAAAGAACCAGCACCACTAACTTTACTAAGAGTAGGTGTTCCAGTTCCTGTTTCAGTTCCACCACTTCCACTAACTCCGTTCCATGTCCAAGTTCTTGTTCTACTTGCAGAAGTAGTTATATTTGAACTACCTCCACTAGCAGCAACATTTCCACTATTAGAAATATTAACTGTCCATGCAGACCAAGCACTATATTGTTTAGCTCCAGCAGATTGATTAATAGTTATATCTTTAGTAGTTGAATCAATAGTAGCACGAATAACAGTTGATTTACCACTTGTACTAGTATTATTTCCATAAGTAACTTTAGGATTAGCCCAACTACCATCACCACTAACTTTACTTAATGTAGGACTTCCATTTCCAGTTTCTGTACCACCAGAACCGGCAATACCATTCCATGTATAACTTCTAGTTCTACTAGCACTAGTTGACACAGTAGCTGTTCCACCTGTTGCTCCAATACTAGTTTTATCAGCACTAATATTAACAGTCCAACTAGACCAATTACCATAAACTTTAGCTCCAGCAGATTGTGTTATAGTAATAGACTTAGAAACACTATTGCTAGTAGCAGTTATAGTTATACTACGACTATTTGTTGTAGTATTGTTACTAGCAGTAACAGTTTTACCACTTAAAGTAAATCCACCAGCACTACCACTAAGTGTAGGTGTAGCAGTTTCTGTTTCAGTATGTGTAGTACCAACTCCATTCCAAGTCCAAGTACGAGAACGACTAGCATTAGTAGTTATCGTAGATGAACCACCACTTGCAGCTATCGTTTGCGTGCTTGCCGAGATAGAAACAGCCCAAGCAGACCACGCTGAATACACTTTCGCGCCTGCCTGTTGCGTTATCGTAACCGTTTTGGACAATCCTACATAACTAGCTGTAAGTGTCGCTGAACGGGCTGAAACGCTCTCGTTTGATGTAAATTTTATTTGATTTCCACTAAGACTAGCACTACCACTAATACTAAGAGTAGGAGTAGCAGTTTCACTATAAACAGTACCAGTGTTATTCCATTTATAAGTTCTACGGGCAACATTAGCAGTAATAGTTCTAGTACCGCCTTTAGCTTCAACACTAGTTCCATCAGTTTGTAAATCTAATACCCAATCAGTATAAACTTTAGCACCAGCAGCTTGATTTAAAGCTGCACTAACTTCTTTAGTTTGTTTATTTTCTAAAGTAAATATAACAGTTAAAGTTCCACTTTTAGTATTAGTAGATTCATTATTAGGTATAGTTAATACATTATTACTTATACTACCTAAAGTAGTAGAACTAGTAAAACTAGCAGTAAGATTAACAACAGTTTCAATCCAAGTTCCAGCATAAGTAGAACCTTTGGTTATACTCCCCGTGGAGGATGCATAGTCAGTTCTCTTATATCCACTCTTAACAGAACTAGTAGGAAGTTTTAAATCATAAACACCACCAGTATTAGCTATACTACTATTAACTACTGTCAATGTACTAGTATCATATGTACTAGCTTTACTACCTTTAAATGTAACAGTATAACTATCTTTAGCTTCTGTATCATCAATTAATACAACTAACTTACCATTAGTTATAACTCCTTTTTCTATTCCATCAAATAAAACTTTAACTCCATCAGTAGGAAAAGTAACAGTATAAGAAATAAATCTTTGTTCCCACTCTAATTCTACATTATGAGTTATAGGTAAATAACCACTATTACCACTAATAGTTTGAGATTTATAATGTTCAGCAGTAATATTAGCAGTATAATCAGTTTTAACAGGAATAGTAAATACAAATTTAGTATTATTTTCACTTATAACAGGAGTATAACCATTAATAGTAACAGTTCCGGAAACGTTTAATTTAAACGTAATAGTAATTTCAGTATTCTCTGGATAAACAAGTTTAGAACCTTGATATATTTCAAATACATCTATACTACCAAGTTTAATATCATGTATTCCAATATCTCCTTGATATATAGCCATAACTTAAGCATCTGATTTAACTATATAAGTAGTATTGTTATCTTTTTGAGCAATAGCTGCATATTGAACAGCAGTACCAATCCATATTTTAGGATTAATTATTGGCTCAATAGTAAGAGCAGATAATCTATAAAGAGTTTGGTCAACTATTTGAATAGTATTGTAAACATACGAACCATCTTCTGATAAAGCAACATGATGAATTGCATTACTATTACTCCATTGAATAATTATAATGTTATCTGTATATCTAACATTAAATTTACCATATTTACCATTATGAAATACAGAATTAGGTTTACCAATAGCTGTAACAAATCCAGCAAAATTAGTAAAAATAGAATTAATAGCAGCTAATACTTCTTCTTTACTACCACTATTTGTTAATAATATAGTAATACTTCCAATATTATAAGATTGAATGATTTGATTACTATTTATAGCTACAAAAGTATTAATACTTTTTGTTTCTTCACCTCCAACTCTAGTTAAACCTTTATCCCAACTTAAATCAATTTTATTAATTCCATCATTAGAAAAATAAGTAATCGTAGCACTAATATCACGATCGCCTATAACAATTCTATCAAAATTAATTCTACTATTGTTATTATCAATAGCAATAATACTTCCGCCTTTTAATAATATTTCTTTTACTTCATCAAAAGTTTTATCACAAGTAAAATCTTTTTGTCCATTAGTATATATTCCAGTAGGAACAGTAATAACTACACCATAAACAGGAATAAATCCTTCAGGTGTGCTTTTATTTTCATATAATTGTTGATTAATATCTTGCATAACTTTATAAACTTTAAATGGTGGCACTTATTCAGTACCACCATGATTAATATTAAGTTGTTTTCTTTTTAATAACAAGTTCATAACCAGCAGGAATTAAAGCTTTAATAGCATCAGCAATAGCTTTATCAACTTCAGCTTTAGTATAAGTATTTTCTACTGTTGGAACATCATTAAACTTATTATTAATTTCTTCTTTAGTATAAACATTATTACTAAGTTCAGTAATTCGATTAGGTAAAGTTTCATCAAGTTTAACTTTATCAGCAGCAGACATAACTCCAGATTCAGTTTTACTAACAATAGGAAATGTTATACCATCATTAAAAGGTTTACTTTCATAAACATTTGTTGTATTATTAAATTCATAATGATGTGAACCAATTATGATATTTCCACCAGATGACCTAGATAATTTAATTTGTGTACTAGAAATATATTTAGGTAAACTATTAACGATATCAGTAGTTTTCTTACCTTTACCACCATCATAAGCAGTACCTGTAACTTCACCTAAAGCTAATGTTTCAGAGATAACTGCATATTTAGTTCCAGACCAACGATAAGTCTTACCGCTATAATCAGTATCTGTACTTATATCAACATAAATCTTACCTTTTTCAGGAGTATAATATACAGGAGCATCATCTATATACTTTTCAGCAAAATGAGTTTCATCAACATAATATCCTTCAAGAACATCATCAACATAACTAGGTAATTGACTTGCTGGAACTTTACCATCTCCATCAAGACTAGCAATACCATTTGCTACACCACGTTTAGCTTCAATAGCTTCATTACAGAATTGAATAATCTTCTCTTTAATAATAGGATAATTATCTATATTATTAAGAATATGTTCAACTGTAGATTCAACCTTATTCTCAATAACAACTTTAAGATTAGGATGATTATCAATATTATCAAAGATATTTTCTATATTACCTTTAATAACATTAAGTAGTTCAGTAAAATTATTAATATGTTCAAATATATAAGTAACTCTAGCTTCTACTTTAGTTTCAATAAGATTCTTGAGAATAGGAAATCTATCAATATTATTAAATATATATTCAGTTCTACTGTTTACAGCATTATTAATACAAGTAACAAGAGCAGGATAATTATTAATATTAGCAAATATATTCTTAACACAATTACAAACTAAATCAGAAAGAATACCAATAAGTTCAGGATAATTATTAATATTATTAAATATATAATCAACTCGTTCATTAATATTATTCTGAATAGCTTCTTGTAATTCTGGATATTGACCAATATTCTTAAATATATCAACTACTTTATTAACAGTATTAGTAACAATAAGATTTTTAATAGCAGGATAATTATCAATATTATTAAATATATTACCAATAGTAGTTTCTACATGGGCATTAATAGCATTAGTTATAAACTGATTAAGAGCAGGATAAGAAGAAATATTATTAAAGATAGATTCAGTCCATTGTTTAATATATTGATTAAATATCTCTTTAAGCTCAGGATATTCATTAATATTATTAAATATATCTCTAATAATAATAGGCAAACTTTCAATTGTACTATTCTTAATAATTTCAACTAGTTTAGGATAATTATTAATATTATTAAATACATTAATAACAAAATCATTAATAAAACCAGTAATAATATCAAGAAAGTCTTTATAATCACCTATATTAGTAAATATCTCTTCAAGTGCTTCTGCTAAATCTTTAATAACAGTATCAAAAGACCATCCTTCCCAATTAGCAGGATTAGTCCAAGCAACATCACTAATATCATCACTATTATATCGTTGTGTCCAATTAATATTAGTTGCATCACGATAAGTAATAATATATCCTTTACGACGATAAATTTTATTAAGTTTATTAACAGTATCAGCAAAAGTACCTTCCCAAGTTAAATAAACACTATTACAAGCAGCAAGTATTCTATCAAGTCTAGTACCAGTTAAACCATCAAATACAGCTTGTATAACAGTTAAAGGATATATATTATATCTAGTATCATTTTCTTCACAATACTTATCTAGTATATGAATTGGCATATTGCCCTCTTTATCACATTGAACTTTACTAGGATCAAAAGATTGACAATTAGTACCAACAAAAACATTTTCTTCTTCAGCCATAATTACCACGGATTAGAAACACGTTTAATATAATGTAAAGCAATAGTAGGCATAAGTTTATTAATAGCAAGATAATTATCTGTCCATCTATTACCACTTATTTGACTCCAAGTCATTTCACCATTATTACTAATATTAGGTCCAGTCATATACCAATTAGTAGAACGATTAATGCCAAGATTATCAAGTCTATTTCTATCAGTACCATAAGGATAACCGTTTTTAACACCACCATCTAAATCACCTGATATAAATCTCCAGTTACTAGGTGCTATAACTTGATTGCTATTATCACCGGATTTAGTTTTACCAACAGCAACAGCATGTTGATGAAGAGGTAAATCAGTACCACCAATATAAAACGTATATGCATTTACATTAAGACCGGGAGCAGCAGGGTCATATGTATCTTTAATATTTTCAAGAACTGTTTTCCAATCAAGATTTCCTTGTTTAGGATTATTATAAATATTAATACCGTTAGGTATATAACCCATAACAAAGCGTCCTTGTGCAGCAGTATAAACTTCCCAACCATTAGGAGGAGTTGAAGTATCCCAAAGCATAATAGAACCAATAGGAACAACGGCAGCAATCCAAGCTTGAATTTGACTAGCAGCAACTCCACCACCTTGTCCACTTCCACCACCTTGCCCAAATCCTTCTCCAACTAATTTATTTTTAATATCAGTATAAAGAGAATTAAAATCTACATCAAGTCTACTAGGTTTAGTTTCACTATCTGCAAATTTATTCATAACAAGATACTTACCTGTTCTAGCTTCACCAAGTTGAGTAACAGACATAACATTATGAGTGCCATCTCCACCAGAACCACCACCTCCTTCAAGACCAGCAATAATATCATTAATTTCTTGCTTAGTATAATAATTATTAAGTATAGAATTAATAATATTACGTACTTCTTCTTCGGTTAATCCACCTCCGCCAGAACCTCCACCGGCAGCATTAATAGTAATAGTACCATCATCATTTTCAACAAAAGTAATATTAGTACCCGGTCTAATCTTATTTTTAAACATTGATACATAATTACTTTCAAAATATTGTTTATACTCATTACTGATATTACTACCATTTTGGTTTATTTTATTAAGAATTTCTTCAATCTTATTATTAATATATTGCTCAAGATTATTAATACTACCTTCTATACTACTATTTAAATCTCCAATCTTATTATAAATATCTTCAAATTTAGCATTATATTCAATAATAAGATTATCAATTCTAGTGTTAATATCAGTTATATCTTGTTGTAATTTAGATATTTGTTGGTCATGAATTTCAAGATGGTCATTAATCTTTTTAAGTTCTGCAAGAAGCCAAGCATAAAACTTTTCCATCTCTTCTCTTAACTTCTCTAAGAAAGCTTCAAATTCAGCACGAGTAAGATATACAGATAAATCAAAACCCATACTTACCCATTTTTCACCGTCCCAAAACCAATAAAAATCATTAGTATAAGTTCCACCCCAACCAACAATTTCAACTTGTTTATTATCTTCACCTAAATCAAGAGGATGATAAAGTATTTGACCAACAGCCCAATTTCCATCAAGAGATATACTTTCTTTATCAAACATATCTTCTTGACGATAATTACTAAGAAGTCTACATTGATTTAATTCAACTGCACCATCATACATTCTACCACCTCTCCAAAGAATAATACTATTATCTGGAAGTTCAATAGTTTGTCCAGCTAAACAATAATCATATTGAAGTATATAAATAGTATTAGGCTCGTTAATCATATCTTGAGTAAGAGTATTAACACCACTAATCATATTCTTACGAAGATATTTACGAGCCTTTCCACTATAATCATTTGTATTATAGTCTTTATCTGCAAATTTAAGAAGATTATCAACAACAGTTAAATCTTCTTCATCAGCTGCATTAGTAATCTGTGAAGCAGTAAACATTTGTTTAACAGATTCACTAAGCATTTCAGGAGTAATCTGACCTTCAAGTATTTGAACAGCATTATCTTCAAAATACTGTTTAAGTACTTGTGCCATATAATTAACTACAACATTACGACGAAGATAGTTATCTTGAATATTAATACCAAATTCATCAGCAACTGCGCGTTCTGCAATCGCTCTTGGAAACATACCACTAAATGATTCTACAAATTTAGAACCAATTTCAGAATCAGCTTCAAGATGCCATTTCTTTGCATTAGTAACAGGAGTTATTTCATCAAGAATATAACTCTTTTTAGTTTCAATAACATAAACTTCACAACCTACTCCAATCTGTTCCCAAGTAAGAGCATCTCTATCTTCCATTGTAGATACTACAATTCTAGCAGCTTTAAGACCTCTTTGAACAACAGCAATAAGTTCTAGTATTTCTTTCTTGAAAGTTTCATAATCAATAACTAAATCTTCTCGAAGTTTAGCAATAGGTTGCCAATATTCTTCATTAGATAAAGGAATACCAGCAGGAACAGCTTTACGAGATATATAGCTAGCATAGAAACCGTCATGAACTATACATAGTCTTTCATAAGGTCTATCATTCCATTGACCATTACAAGTAAGACTAACTTTACCAAGTTCTTCTTCTATTGTTTTCATACGTTCTCTAGGTTTACTAAATTCATAGTGTAGACCCCCCGTAGAGGATGGAACACATTCACATTATTCATTATCATAATCAACATCACTAAGACTATAAGTTTCATTATATTCTTTACCTTCTTCTTTCTTCTCCCAAAGTTTACCAGTTTCAGGGTCAACATAAAACTTAGGAGCATCTCCACAACTAACTATTGCATGAATTTTACCTTCTTCATCAACAGGAAGTGTAATAGAACCACTATACTGAACTTGTTCACTACCTTCATAAATAATATTAAGTTGACCTTTAATATATTTAAGAAGAGTTTCAGCAAGTTTACTTTGACCAAGTTGATATGCCGCCATAGCAGATTGAAACATATTCCAACAAGTAACAATATTCTTATTATTACCTTTACAAGTAGCAGAACAATCATTAAGCATATCAAGTCCATATTGTGCCATAAGAACTAATAGTTTATGATAAACACAAACATATTTGCTAGGAACAGTCATATAAACATATTGAGGATTAATCTCAACTTGTTCAGTTCCATCAGCCTTTACATAGACACCATTAACATAATTATCATCTATTTGTTCACTCATTCTATCATCAAATTATTGTATGAATTAATAATTGATTTTTGTTGCTCATCAGAAAGCAATTCTAAGGCTTCTAGTGCTTGAATTAAAATTTGCCCTTGTGTTAGTTTGCACCAATTTTTTTCGTTCAATGGGAAGCCTAATTCTGCTATTCTCACCTGTTTTTCAGCCATGCTTGCGATACGCAATTGCATCTCTTTCGATAGCTGTTTTGGATTATTAATATAACCTCTTATCATAATATCATCTTATTTAAAAGCCTTATTAATAATATATGCAGTATAATCATTAACTCTAATATCAATACGTTTATTAAATGCTAATATACGTTGATTAGAATCAAGATGTTTATTATATATTATATTAATAATATCACCATAAACATCTTCTTTCCATTCATCTTTCATATAATGACTAAGATAATCTTCATCTCCACGATACATATTAAGTTTAGAATAAGTATCGTAATAAACACTATTAACTAAATGTCTAGCATTATATTCTATTTGGTCACGGTTATTATCGATATTATTAGTAATAATAGTAGAAGCAACAAATTTAGCACATTCTGAAGCTGCATTAACCATAGCAATAGAAACTACAGCTTTAGACTTTTCTCTATCTTTATCAATAATATCTTTAGTAACTATATTAAGAAGTTTGGCAATATCATCAAGAGGGTCTTTTTTGTTATTATCAATTATTTTATTAATAATAAGATAAATAACAATAACAATACCGGGAATAAGACCTTGTTCAAAGGCATTTTGAATTAATTCCATTTTTATAGATACAAGAATAGGGACTATCAGTATCAACACTAATGCTAATACCAATAGCCCCTATTCGATTAATATTACCTAATATTTACCTAATCGAGTCGGGTAATAGGTTATGCTTTTTCTTCAGTAGCAATAGCTTTAAGGATAGTTTCAACAGTTGTAATAGCAGTAGCTCCAGTAGGGAACGCTATTTGTACAATCTGATGAACAACTTCATCTCTAGTTTTCATTTCACGTGGAACAGCAAAACGAAGAGTAAAGATAGTATATCCAGCATCTGCACTATCAGGTTGCTTCAAAGGATTAATAGGATATGCAGGATACAGTTCAGTATAAGTATCTCGATAAGTATATTCGATACCAGCATCGGCAGCAGCTTTATTAGCTAAATCAGTAATATAAGCCGCATCTCCATATGCAGGAAAACCAGTAGCTGTAACTGTAACACTAATACCAACTAATTCATCAGCTCCAAGAATTTCATAATCAACACCTTTAGACTCGGCAGTTAGAGTGATTTTAGCATCAGAAACAGATGCTTTAATGCCATGTCCAATAGTATTATTATTAATTTGGTTAGCTAATTTCTTTGCTACATCATTAGCAGTAGGATTAAGCCCTGTATGAATAGTGGCAGTCCAACGATTACGTTCATTGAACTTTAATCCTTTCTTTACAATCATAATAGAATAATCAGAATAAGCATTTACATCTCCAATAGTAAGATTAGCAGAGAAAGTAGTAGCAGCTTGATAAACACCTTTAACAAAAGTAAGATGTTTTTTATAAGCTGGAAGAACTACTGGACCATTAGCTTCACGTCCAAGATTAATGTAAAACTTATCGGTAATCTTAGTACCGTTAGCGTCAATCGTTTCCTCGCCATTGGCAAGATAAGTAAAAGCAACCGCTCCAGCAGCAAGAGGTAAGCTCTCTCCATAAGCGACTTTGCCCGCCAACAAAAACTGTCTCATTTTTAATTTAATTTAGAGTTTAACTTTGTTTATCAGCTCCATTAGAAGTAGCACCAATACTAGCAAGATAAATCTGTACTGCACGCATAACTATTTCCATATGTAAATAAGGAGGTAAATCACAATTAACCCAATCTTCTTCTCTATCTTCATCAAATTTAACTTTAGCAGGTTCTTTGATATAAAGATATTTAACTAATTGAGGTTTAACTGTATTATTACGTCCAGTATATATATCAACATTGATACCAGATTCATCTCCAAATATAGTAACTATCGGAGCATCTTTCGCAGCACGATTACAAAAATCTCTTAGCGTTTGACCTAAATCTTCAGCTTCAATAATTCTGCAATCATAAATTGTCTTACCATTATAACTAACTTGAAAGCCTGTATATAGCATTATTCCGTCACTATCAATATTAATTTTATAAGGGTCAACTTCTGTTCCATTACCTGTAATATCTTCGCCGTTAACAGTACCCGCTGTGTATAAAGTTCTAAGAGCATTAACAGGACTAATAGAAGCATTTTGTCGAGCAACCTTATCATTATAAGGAACTGGTCCAACGTTTTCTACTATTACATTTCTAGCTTTTTCAATTATAGCAGCATTAAGACAAATATCTATATCTTCCATGAGAATAGCACGGACGGTCTGCATACCCATCTGTTGTGCTAGTTCTCTGAACGTCACGTGCATCTCCCCAATGTTCATAATCAAATGTTTTTAAGTTTATTTTTATAAGCACTAACAAGAGCACTATTAGTAGGATTTTTAAACCACATAACAGCTTCCTTAACATTAGCACCAATGAACTCACCATCAGGAGTAGTAATATTCTGATTATGAATTGCTCTGATAAATTCTCCACGAGAAATAAGAACCTCAATTAAAGATTTAATAGTAATATCTTTATCATTACAAAGTTTATTAAACTTAGCAGGTTCATTTGTACTAAATTTATCAAGATGAGATTGTTTATCAACAATATCCATAGCCATACCGTTAGGAATATTAATATTATTAGCAACACAGTATTGAATAAATACAGCATCAAACAAATCACTATTCGTGAGAAGTTTAACATAATTGCCTTTAGCAGAATTAATTTCCTGACGATGTTTAGCAAGACGCTCAGCTTCTCTTTGGTCATCTTTAAAATAGAATCTAATAGATGGGTCAGAATTAATAAGAGCAATATCTTTAGCTACATCTTTATATAATAAACAATGACGATAAATTAAGTAATCATCAAGAACAATAGGATAACCATATTTATACTTTTCACTTTCAAGAAGATTTAACTTAGTAATCTTAGCTTCAAGAGCTTCTCTAAGTTCTTTAACTCCTTTACGGTCACTATTCATATAAGTAGTTTCAATAGCTTCTTCTTCAGCTCTAAAACGAAGATAATCTCGTTTACGATTCCAAAAGAAAGAAATATCAAAAGTCTTACCTAGTTCATCAACTGAAACACTAATATTATTAAGATAAGCCTTAACCCGTGAAATAAAGTTTTCGTTATTAGGAGCAAGACCAATTAAAGCAGGAAAATAAGATTCAATCTCACCTTTATTAGAAGAAAGAGTACGAGAACTACGAACACAACTACCAATTTTATCCATCCGTTTTGGTAATGTTTTATCATTAACTCTACGATATAATGAATAATTAGTAACTAGATTAATAGTAATAGTTCTTTTTTCAGTATAAGGCTCGTCAAGACTTTCATCTCTAACTCCTACTGTATTAGCAGGTTGCTTATTTACTCCATCCTCTACGGGGGGTATAACCTGTTTATCTGTATTTACACTAGAAGCAGCAGGAGCATTTCCTCCTGCTTTATTAGCTTCACTTACGTTATTAAAATCCATATCTTAAATAGCTTCTTTTAAATGATTATAATACACATTTCAATAAGAACATCTTAGTGGTATTATCTACCTGCAAACCAATAGAGCCTTTAACTTCATAACGAGCCATATCAATTTCAGTAGCTGCATGATTAGTATTAGGCAATCCCCAGCAAGCAGGAATATCAGTCATACCTTCGATAACTTTAGCTTTATAAGCTTGTCCTTTCTGACGTACTATACGAACATTCTGATTACCTTTATAATTACTCATATCAATCAAAGCAGCTTGATGAGAAGTAATAGGCAAGCCAGTAGTAGGATGAATCATACCATTTTGCTTAGCAGCTTCAGCATCAGTACCCTTATCGAAATAAGCATTATGAATAACAGTAATAGTATATCCATCTGGAGTTTTATACTTATTAAAGTAACGTCCATAAGAAAGACCATCACCATTATCTTGAATCATCTTTTCACCAAGAGGTGTAATAAATCCGTTTTCTTTAGCATCAGTTCTGATAGCCATTTCAAAGTCACGAATAAATCCTTTACCTCCCATAAGAGCTACATTCTTATCACCATCCTGAGTATCACGGTCAAGAACATCACCGATTGTACGTTCAAGTTTATTAACAGTCAGAACTTCACCATAAGTATCGTAGTTAGATTCACGACAAATTTCTAACATACCAGCAGTACGAGGAATAGGGTTACCATTATCATGGTCTTTCAAAGGAATCGTACCATCAGGTAAACGGTTATATTCAGACTTCCACAAACGTTCTTCGTTCATTACTCTCATGTGCAAGTTGAACTGTCGCATCTCTTCGTTAATCCAAAGATTAGAAGTACCACCATTATCATTTTGGAATTGATATTGAGTAACAACATTAGCAAGATTACCAGCTATTTCTTTAGAATAACGATAAAATTCAAGTTGAGAAGTCATTCCAGCAGGGCCCATAGTATTGCTTCTGTTACCTTTAGAATAAGATTCAGAAACAGTAGGAGCACTTATTGCCCAATACATACCTTTAGCCAACCATTGAGGGTCAACATAAGCATCAGGATTAGGAGAAGTAAGTTTCAAAAGATAAGCATAACCATAAGCAGATTCACCTAAGTCTTTCTGAATACGAACTTGAGTAACACCATCAGGAGCAGTAAGACCATGTTGTTCAATAAACCAATGAGTAGAAAAATGAACTTCAAATTCACTACCATTTTGACCTGGTTTAGTAACAGCAGGATTAAAGTAAGTTACAAAATCTGTAAACTTCATACGACCCATAGTCTTCCAAGTCCACTGTACAGTAGCAACTTCTTTAATACCACGACTACCTTGACCTTCAGTAATAAAACTTAAAGGAAAACGGTCATCATCCATACCATAATTATAAGTCAGAAAACTATTAATTTCTTCTGGCTTTTGAAGCTGAAGATAAGCGATTGATTCTTCATTAGAATAACCTCTATCTTCATAACGAGTTTGTCCAATAACACGTAATGTTTTCATCTACAAATTTACTATTATGTTAATAACCAAAACGCTCATCTTTCAGAGCATCTTTTTTACTATCAGGTTTAGTTATTTTAATAGCTCCTTTTGTAGATTTACGTTGACTAGCAGTAAGTTTCAACTTTTTAGCTTCTTTATCAGAAACAGCCATTTCTATCAAACTATCATAACCTTTACCTGTATATTTAAGCCAAGCTTTAAGCAGTTCTTCATCGCGTCTTTCAGCAGGAGATAACTTCATTAAATCATTTTCATAACGAGAAAGTCCTTTATCATCAACTTGATAAACATAATTGAAGAAATCTTCTGGAGTAGTAGAAATTTGTTTTCCATTACGTTCAATAATAACAGTTTCAGGAATACGATAACCAGCAATTTGTCGTTTATCAATACATTCTTTAACTCCATTCCAAAATTCCACAAGTTGTTTCTCTTCTTCTGCTTTAACTCGCATAGCTTCTTTAGCATTAGCTTCACGCATTTCGTTATCAGCTTTCTGAAGAGCTTCAAGTTCTTCTTTAGCAACATTGAAAAGCTCATTACTATCTTTAAGATATTGAATATACTTATCAACATTACCACGACGATTAAATTCCTTAAACGCCTCACGAACAATAGCTTCTTGTTGGCTTACATTATTTTCATCTACTTCAATACCATTTCTATCGCGAAGTTCACCAAAGCCTTCAAATGAATTACCATTTGCAACATAATAATTAAGAAAATCACCAACAATAGGATAATCTTCAAATAATTTATTAACACCAGCTTGAGCAAATTCATCACGTTTTAAATCAAGAACGGATTGAATATAACTTGCAACTCCTTGAGGAGTATTTTCAAAAGTAACTGCTTTACCATCTTCTGAAGTAACAGAAACACCAACAAGTTCTTGAATCGATTTAACATCAATAGTATTATCTTCTTTAGTATCTTCTACTTCAAATTCTTTAAGATAAGCAGCAACTTCATTTTTAGCTTTAAAGATATTACCTTTATCGTCAATAAGATTACCGTCTTTATCAACAGTATATTTATTATCTCCATCTTCGATAATAGTACCTTCTTCTAAACCATGTTCAGCATCAGCATCATTTGCTTTACCAGCAGGCTGACCCCCCGTAGAGGATGAAGGTTGGTCATCTTTATTAGCATTAGTCTTACTATCCTCATTTCCATTACTACCACCAGTAATATCATCAATAGGATTACCATCAGCATCTAACTGTCCTGTTTTACCTGTATCAAGGTCTGTAATGTCCTCAGTAGGTTTTCCATCTCCATTAGATGTTTCACCATTAAAACCAAAACTATCAAAACTAGGCATAACTCTTTGTTTTTAATTAATTACTATATCACAAATATAAACTATAATAATAACATGAGTTTGACTCATATCGTTAAAATATGTTCATCTTTAAACCAATTTACTGACTAACATACTATTGCTAACTAGGATATTTATTATTGATAACCTAGTCTGTCGCTTACAGAGAACCTCTATATGAATAAAATTTTATTTAAATGATTAATCTATCACGAAATAGATAAAGTGTTCAGAATAAGCTAAAAATGGCTTATTTGATGTAAAGAAAAATGAAAATGGGCTGAACCTACTTTCACAAGCAAGTCCAGCCCTATTATGAACAAAATTTAGAAGTACAGTCGATTATTTACTTTTACTATCATAGCGATTTTTATTCGTTTTTGCAATCTTAACTTTATCTTCACTTTCTTTAAGTTTAACAGCTAATTCTTTTTCTTTAAGTTGTGCTTCAACTGAAGTCTTTTGAGCATCTAAACTAAGTTTACTACGTTCAATATTAAGTCTAGCATTTTCCATACGTTCTTCAGCTTGACTCTTTTCAGCATCGCTAAGACCATTATCAAAACTCATAATATTAGCATTTGCTTTCATAGCCTCAATTTGACCATCAAGATATTTTTCAACTCTAATAGTTTCTCTATCTTGTTCTGCTTTTCTATCAATCTTAGCAAGTTCAAATTCTTGACGAAGTTGTTCTGTTTGTTGAGAAACACGTTCAACATCAAGTTCATGCTCACGTTGAATATTTTGATATTTATCAATAAGTTTGCTAATTTGAGCAACATTATCTCCACGAATAGCAGCATTAGCCATATCCATATTACCATTTTGAGCAGCACTAAATGCAAGCTGTTTATATTGTTCAAGTTTCTCACGTTCTTTAACAGAAGTTTTACAAGTAACAATATAGTTAGCAAATATATGACTATTAACATCAAGACTTAAATATCTAATATCGCCATCTTTAGTTTTATAAGAAGTATTAAGACCATCAATCCAAGCAAGTTTAGTATAATCCATTTCAGCTTGATAATCTCGTTCTCTCATTTTATCAAATATAAATTCAATAATAACAGAACCCATACTTCCACGAATAACTGCTTCATCAGTAACCCCTTTACCAGCACTATTAGCAATCTCACCATAACGTTGTGGAGTCATATCACATTCCATTTTAGCAGTCTGCTCAATCTCTTGAATAAGTTGTCCAAGTTCAGTAATATAATTATTCATACGACTTTCAAGATAACGAACATTTTGTGCTTTAACAAGATTAGCATCATCTTCATCATCAATATAAAGCACACCATCAGCAGCCATACGATATATAGTATCAGCAGGCTTTTTACCTAGAAGAGATTTAGCAATCATAAGAACATTCATCTTATTTTTAGCAATAGCCATTTCTCTATGATAAGAAACTATATTACGAAATACTTGATAAGGAATAACTGTATCTATAATACTAAATCTTCCAAAACCTGGAAGAAGTTCTGCAATACCATTATAAGGAAGTTTGCCATTTCTATTGTAAGCAATAGGACGAGCCTTATAAGGATATATACTTGTAGCACGAGAACCAATTCTAACGCTCTCATAAACTTGTGGACGCCACACCCATTCAATACTAATATCACCATTAGCAGGGTTAAGCTGATAAGTTTCATCAACAATTCTTGTTGTAACAAATGCTCCATTACTATATGTAAGAATACCTTCTTTTATTTCACCTCTCCAAACAGTATGCCAAACTTCAAATAAACCATTATTAGCATCACGAGCCATTATATTAGTGTTCTTAATATGTTGTAAATCATCTTTATTAAATTTAGCACATATATCACCAAAATAATACATATACTTATCCCAATTTAAAAGTGCTCTATCACTAGAAGTAGTAGCGCCATATTGATAATAAGTATCAAGTGCTTCACGTTCTTTCTCAGAAAGATATTCATAAAATTCATCTATAATTTGCTGTTTAGTTAGCATACGACGTTCAGCAAACATATCATAATCTTCTGCAAACATACTATCGTTAGGAACAGGAAAAGCATCTCTAACACTAACAACACGTTTAATTAATTGACTACCTACAACATCTCTATATGTATAACAAGCTCCAAAAGCAACAAATTCAAAATAAGTTCTAGCATATATAGTAAAAGCATCAGTTAAATCATCAATAACATTAATTAAGTCTTGACCTTGAGCACTAATATCATCAATAAAATTTTCATTAAATTCTTTAATAAAAGCTTCAATATCAACAGCTTGTTCAGGATTAAATTGCTCTGGATTATTACCTTCATTAACAAACTGCATATAACTTTCTTGTATCTTCTTAGCAACAGCTTGTTCTGCAAGCATCATAATTTGTTTACCAAGTTCAGCATCTCTAGCAAATACAACTTCTGGATTATTAGCTCCAACAATAAAATCATGTGGATTCTTGATATATTCACCAATATATCTTCTAATAATACCTTTCATCATATCATAGTTACGCATAGTAGCTGGAAAACGAGTAAGATTTTCATCTTTTTCATTATAAGGATTAAGAGTTTTTCTATAATATTCTCTAGGAATATTACCAAGAAGAATATTAAACTTTTCTTCTACATTAAAATCAGCTTTACAAGCAATACCAGCTTCTATAACATAATCACAGCACTTAGCATACCAATCAACTTCTTGTTTTTCAGCATAACTAACATGCTGATTAGGGAAATCAAGTCTACCAAAATTATACATATCTTTATTTGTTTAATCTTAAAACCATTGTCTATTAAAAATATCTGTTTTATCATTCTCTTCTGTAACTTTCTTACGACTAGCAAGTTCTCGCTTACCTTTAATATCAATAGACTTCCAATATATACCTAAAAGTATAAGACTAGATATACGGTCAAAGTTACCTTCAGCATTAAACTTTTTAAGTTCAAGAATTGTTTGATAATCAAGAAATCTTTCAAAAACATAAATATCTTCTCCAAATTCATTTTTACCAATAACTTCATATAAGAACTCTTTAAGTAGACGAAGACCATCTAGTTTCTTAGGACCACTACCAATATTATAACCATAACTAGTACTAACTTTTTCTTTAACAGCAGAATCCCAAACATATAAAGGTTCATAACCTAGATATTTAGTAGCTTTCCATTTACGAAAATTAGAAACAGTTTCACCACGATTTATTTCTACAAGTCCAGTACCAATACAATTATACCATTTACATAGTCGATAAAACTTTTCATCAGCTTCTTCTAGTCGTTCAGTACGTCCATAATATGCAGCACATAACTTAGGTTTAAATCCATTACGTTCTCTAGGCATTTCAATAACAAATATACTATTATGAGAATGTCTATCAGTAATTTCTTTTTTATCTTTATCAATACCAACAGGGTCATAAACTGCAACATAAGTACCTGGAAGAATACTTCTTATAAGCCTATCGCCAATATATGTTTCTTCATATTCTGGGGCAAACCAAACTCTTATACATCCATGCGGATCTTCATTACCACGTCTAGGAACTCCTTGAATATAATCATAAGTTTTCATATCAGGATTTTCAATTCTTATACGAGCATTAGATTTAAAATAAATCTTTTTACTTCCATCTTCAAATAACTCACCATCAGTATAAAACTTATAACTATTATCAACTCGAAGTTTATCTTCAAACTTATTAAGAGCTTCACTACTAAATATATTTTCACTGGCACTACTAAAAGATTCAGCAGGAAATAAAGCACGTTGACCAAGATAGTTAAGATATTCTGCAAAAGTCTTAGCAGTTTTTTTCTTTTCAATTCTTTCTCGTGCAGCAAGTTGAAGACCTATTCGTAAATTACTATTTCCATTTTCATCAAAACCTTTAGCTCCATCTATTTCTCCTTCAAGACCCCAAGCATAAGATTTAAAAAATCCACAAACTTCATTACGAGCATCATTATCAAAAACATTTTCAAAAGCCATAAATCTAAATGCTCTAGGATTATAAAAGTTTTGTTCAAATATTTGCATATTAGCCGCAGTAGCAGTTCCCCAAGCCATAAGAGTACCAGTAGTACGAGTACCAACAGTCATTGTAGGTTCAGTCACATTCATAAACTCATCAAAGTTTTGCATTGTAGACAACTCTTCAACTTTAATAGTAACAGCATCTTTACCGATAGCACAGTCAGGATTATTATTAGCACTAACACTTAAAAGAGAACTAGACCAACTATCATCAGCTTCAACTCCATTTTTCATACGATAACCAAGTTTAAAACTATCAGTAGTAGGACTAAATATTCCTCTTTTAAATGGAGTTTTCTCTTCAAAGAACTTTAAGTTATTAACAGCAAAGTCACTTAAACCTCCTTGTTTAATTAAATATTTATTATCAGCTGCAACATGAATAACAACTTTATGTTTAGATAAGTTAACTTCATTAGAACTATCAGCAGCCATAATATAAGAAAAACCTCCACGTCTAGTCTTATCAATAATAAGATGTAAACCATTACGTCTACAAAATTCTATAATTTGCCAAGTCCAAAATTGAGCATCAATAAAACTAGGAAAACTATAAATCTTTTTAGCAGTAGCTCCATGTTCAGTAACAATAACAGATGATTCATCTGTGCGTTCCATACGAGTATAATTAAGAAAATTATAATGACCACCTGTTATCCAAACATCTTCTATACTTCCATCTGGATTTTGCCAACAAGGAGCAGAAAAACCATTACGTCGTCTATCACATTCTCTACGTCTAAATTGTCTATGAGGAATACTATCAACTTTAAATTGAGTATATTTACCTGTGGCTTGATATGTTCTAGCAGCTTCATTAAAAAGTTCAGTATTAACAAATTTGCCAGGTCTAATATTTAAAAGAAAACCACCACTATCTCCAATTAAAAAGTTATTATGAGGGTCATACCATCCACAATCACTAGCTTTCTTATACTTTTTCTCTTTATCAGGTTCTTCAATGTATTCTAGAAAAGGATATTTACCATCAGCCATAATATTTTATTTAACTAGTAAACAAACAATAAAAGCGATAGCGCAAACAGCACCACCGCTTACCAAATATCTATTATTACGTTTAATACGTTCAATAGATTTATTTAAATTATCATTTGTTTTATTACTATTATTAAGATTATATTGTAAAGTTTCAACTTCTTTATGAAGAGCATTATATTTAATCTTATGAAGATTAATTATACTGTCTTGTTCATTAATAATATCTTTATAAAGTTTAGCTTTAATAATTTTAGTATTAGCAACCTTAATCATATTAATAGGAACAAGAACAGTTGTATCAGTAGTGTTGACTCCCCGTAGAGGATGCACTATGTTATCAATCTCACTCTGACACCAACTTCTTGAATAACTCCCAAGTAGCACTATCATTAAGACTAATAACTTTATTTTCAATATCTTTTTCATGTTCTTTAAGTTTATAAACTATACTTTCTCTTTCAGTTATAACTAACTGTATAGAATCAATCCGAACATGATTAATAGCGGTGTCACTTTTATTATATGAATTGACTTCTACACTAAAACGACTTATTGATAAATACAGAGTAACACATAAATTAATAATCGCTATTATAAATATTGCTATTAACATCTTCTTCATAATTCTATACAGTATTAAGTTAATCTTTTATTTCGATAAGTTTATTAAGTAAATCAAGATTCCATCTACCAGTTTCTTTAAGACCAAGAACTCTTTGAGCCATCTTGATAGCTGCAACTTGACCACAATTCACATTAGTATCAAATAGTTGTTCAGCAACTCTCTGACTATTAAAATCATCAAGTTCAAATACATCCCAATAACCTATTTTATACTTTTCCCAAACAAGTTTCTGAAGCTGAACATCATTATCAAGTTTAGACTTAAACTCTTTACTACCAACAGTATAATGTTTCTTATAAGAATCAATCATAGTCCAACCTTGCCAAGTAGGATTATATTTACGACTGATACCTCTATAAGTTTCTCCACCAGCATCATCTTTATCGTTTACATAACCACCTTCTTTAATAGATAGTTTTTTAAAAGCATCTCCAAAGTAAGCCATAATTTAATTTATATAAGGATTAGTACAATATCTAAAACAATCAATAGCGTCATAATATTTATCTTCATCAAATTCTTTAATTGTAATCCAAAACCAAAGAACTTTAATTTGAACTTTATAAATCACAAATTCAAAGTCATCACCAATATGATGTTCATTGCCAATTAATCTTATATTTTTTCTACGATTAATAATATACATAATACTTTATTCTTCAAGAGTTCTACGAATCCAACCTCTAAGAAATTTGATATTGTTTCCTTTTCCGGCAATATCATTATAATATCTAATACGCTCAAGTTTATATTTAGCTACAAAATAATCAGCACTAATTGTAGTATCAGACTTATAAGCATTAAGAGAATCTTGAGTTCTACGAAGTAATTCTTTAGTTAAAACTAATTCATTAATAGCAGTAGAATCAGTAACAGGAACATAACGAATTTCAGGAACTGGAGTAATACGTTTAGCACATCCACTAGATAAACAAATAGCAAATATAACTAAAACAATAAAACCAATAATTACTCCAATTAAATTATCTTTATTTAATTTCATATAGCAAGTTTAAATTGAGTTTGAACACCACTAGCTTTAATTTGTAATTCTCTGTCTTTAAGAACTTTACTAATATCATCACGTAGGTAATTCATAGTAAAGAACTTAGTAGTTTCAACAGGATTTTCTTTAATATGATAAAGACCATCAGAAAATCTTTTTGGCATACCATATTCATTAAGTTCAAAATCACTATCAATATGACATAGCCAAATACCTTTAATGGTTAAACCAAGTATATATTCAACAGCAAAAGCATACATACTAAGTTGAAGATTATATATAGCACCATTACAATTAGGAAGATGATTAAGAGGAGCTAAAAGTCGTTCATCTTTATCAATCCAAACATTAGTTTGTTGTGCAGGTCTAACTGTTTTATCTTTCTTATAATAACCACTACTAAATTTTAATCCACCACGATTAGTTTTCCAATCGCCTACAACAGCACAATTAGTATCTTCATTAACTAGAAGAATATCAATAGTTCCACTAATTAACCAATCTATAAGAAACATACCAATCTCACTATAAATCTTATATCCTCTTTCAGTGTACATTTTAAACGCATCATAAATAAGAGGATAACGATTATTAGTAAGTTCAATAAAATCTTTAAGATTAAGTAACTTATAACTAGCACCAAAATTTGGAATATCAGCAATAGTAACCATTACACCATCTTCACGTTTATCAAGATAATTAATGGCTTGTTGAAACATAGATGCTCCTTTAACGCCATCTTCAAGACCATTATGAGTATTAGTTCCACGTTCACAAGCTTCTTTAGTAATAGTTGACCATTGTTCCTCTAGTTTCTTCTCACTTATTCCTAGTTCTTTAGACTTCTTTCTCAACCAATAGTTCTTATCGAATTTTGGAGCATAATTATGAAGGATAGTAGTAGTTGAAATATAATCATTACCTAGACTATCATTATATTTATGTTCTTCTTCATGAAAAATAAGTCTAATATCATTATATCTTTTATCTCTAAGTTCCATATTATTAATACCATTAAGTTCAACACTAGTTTGGACCCGCTTCGGCACTACGTGCCTACGCTAGACTCCCCGTGGAGGATGGAATAGATTCAGCATCAGCTTATTCTTCAATCATACTACTAGTAATTTCGACTCCACCTCTACCAGCAACATTCTCTTGTTCATACAGAAAATTTTCTTCAGCTACATTAAGAGCTTTAATCGTGTTTGGAAACTGATTAGCTAAATCATTAATTTGTTTCATATAACCAATAACAACTGGAACATCTTCTAGACTAGCACCATCAGATAACTTGTCATTCAACAATTCATTTAACTTGCTAGCAGCTAGAGCAACATTATGAATACCGCGCTTAATATTAAGAACAGCTTCCATACCAGCACCAGCTTTTTGATTATAATATCTTTTAATAAGTTTCCAAACAAGAACATCAGGTTGATAATTTTTAGGTAAATCAAAATTCTCAATAGCTTTCTTAATAGCTTCTTTTTCACTAAGACCTTCTTGTAGACACGGACCTTTAGGGTCACCAAGATAATAAATAACTCCAACTTCTTTAACATACATCTCTTTATTAGGAGATTTATCTCTAGTATAAAGAAGACTAACATCTCTATCAAGAAGTTGTTTAAGTGTAGGAGCTTTTGGCATACCAGTTTCATCTATGGTCAGCATCCAATCCAATTCCAAACCGTTCATATATTTCTTCTACTTCTTCATCAAATTCAATAATTTCAAGTTTACCCATAGCATATAGCCAAAGATTAGCATAAGCAGCACTATGTTTTTTACTTAGTTTAATCCAAATAGGAAGAAGTTTCTTTTTAAACTTATGTTCAGTCTTAATCTTTTCTTCTTCTTCATAATGTTTTTGCTTTTCTTCTTCCATAACTTTAGCAATATATTCTTTATACTCTTCTCTAGTCATAGTTTTTCTAGCTTCTTTAAAGTCTTTATAATGACTAATAAGTTTGGAACGATACCAATTCTTTTGAATAGTACCAATATGAGGAATAGCAACACATTTATCTTTTCGTATATTAATACTAGCTTCTTTTTCAAGACTTTCAATAATAGATTTACAAAGTATTCTATCATCACCTTGAAATCCAATATCATCTAATATATTATTTATATCTTTATAAATAAGAATATAATCATCATCAAAATCTTCATGAGAACTAGTATTAGCAATATTAAAACTAGTATTAGTCTTAAAATCCATAATTGAAAGTTTAAGAACTCTTCTTAGATTACTACTATAAACAAGAACACAAGTACCTATAATTTTAAATTATACATAAGTAGTTCTAAGAAGAGTTCGATTATTTAGACGAAATGGCTAATTAGCTTTTTCAGTAGAATGATAAACAAAAGGATTAATAGCTTTATGTTTATCAGTAATAGCGGCTCTTAAATCATTAATAGCTATAACTTTAAACTCAACAAACCAAACTTTCTGTCCTTTTTTATATCCTTGATTTTGTCCAAAAGTACCAACAGTAATAGAACGAGTTAGTTCAGTATCATTAGTAATAAACTTATTAACAAATTGAGGACTAAGAACATTATGTTTAAGATAAAGATGATAACCACGTTCAAGAGTAGAACGGTCAATAATAATCTTATCCATTTGATTCATACCAATAAGTTCAGCATCTTCTTTACTAATTTTAGCAATAATTGGCATAACCTCAACTGTACTAACTTTATTATTAATAACACCAAACAAACTTTCATTTTGGCAAAGAGCAACAACACAATAATGTTTAGCAACAACTACATTAGTAAGAATAGCGTCAAGTGCTTCACTTGTTATTTCGCTAATGTCAGTAGGTATTTGAATACCAAAATCTTTAAATTTACTTTCAACTTTAATCATAATACTAATTTATTTAGTTTTAATAATACTATCAATACCTATATTTCCAAGTTTAAGTTTACTTGGAACTTTAATCTCTTTTTTATTCCTTTCACCACTATGAAATTCTCTAGTGTATTTAGGTTTAGTTTCACTTTTATCTTTACCCATAACTTAATTGTTTTTAGCAAATGTAAGAGTTTGAATGAATCTACCAAGAGAAAAACTATTTTTAACATTTACATCGTAGAGGATTATATGATTATGAATATGCAAGTCATACTCCCCGTGGAGGATGGAGATAAGCTAGACTTAATCATATTAGTATTAATGATATTAATAGAGATAATGATAATAATTATAGTATTGATTAACTTGATGTGATTGATACTGATTATATCCATCCTCCACGGGGAGTTGAGCGGAGGACGAAAGTCCGGAGCGGGTCACAGTGAATCTATATAATATATCTATATAATATATCTTTATAGTAATTATAATACATTGATTATCAATAAGTTATAATACATATTATGTATCATGCTGAATACCTAATTCTCCATCAGTATGCAAATTAAGTGGCAAAAATGACTACCTTTGTGCACGAAATCTATTCCATATTGGAATACATTTCGCTATTTCCTAGAGTAATATATTTTTATGTTAAACTTAATACTATTATTGTTATGACTTTTAAAGAAGATTTTAAACCTAGTCGAGTTTATAATAAACTTGTTATTGATGCTATTAATAAAGATATAGCTAATGATAGAAGTATTATTATACCTAATACTTTTGATATTGATGTTAAAAATAATAATAAAAAATATCTATGTGGTACTGGACGTATGGAATGCTTTGATACAGGTAAAATTATTAAAAGATATTATTCTAATGTTGGTATTAATGCTTGGAGAGAAATAGTTGAATTAAGAAGTATAATTCTTCATGAACTTTTTTATTTTATTAATTATACTATTTGTTTTAATTCTAATGTTGTTAAAATTAGTAAGGATTTATTTGATGCTGTTTGTAGAAATGGAATTAGAAGTGGATGTAATAAACGAGATTTTGCTAATGCTATTGTTACATTAGAAAAACTTAATATTATTCGTAGAACAGATAAACGTAGTATGTTTGAAGTTAATCCTAGAGTTATATTTAAAGGTGATATTAATAAATTTCATGAAATTATTACTAAAGGTAAACTTGATGATTCTAAAATAAAATTAGATGATAATATTAATTATATAGATAGAATAGGACTAGTTAAAGATGATAATTGTATTATAATTAAAAATAAACAAGTATATAAAAGTGAACTTGATTATTTATATGATGATAATGAGAATAATGTAGATAAAGCAAATAATGAAAATAATGAAACTGAAATAATTGAAGCAGAAGAAGTTGATACTGGTAAAATTGATTGGGATTGGTAATAATAAAGATGAACATGATAAAGATAATGATAATGATGATAAAGATAATGAAGATGATAGAGATAGTAATGATAAAGATAAAAAATGTGATGAAAAGAGATAATAAGTATGAATGTGAATATAATGATAATAATGAAGATGAAAATAAATATATAAGAGATAATAATGAAGATGACGATAAAATGAAAAAGATAATAAAGATTATAATAATGATGATGAAAAGAATAAAAGTAATTATGAATATGATAGTGATGATGATAGCGAATATAAGAGTAATAAAGGTAGTGATAATATGAATGAAAATAGTGTATATTAATGTTTTGACGAGGCTAGTGAGTATTAACCCCGGGTCATTAAACTAGTCTTGGACACCCCCGTCAAGTTCTAGGAGAAAGTAAAGTTCTCACTCTCATTATCAACATTAAATATTTTGAGATTATTCATCTCATTATATTACTAACTATTAACACTAATCATTATGAAAACAAACAAACCATTGTTGTTAGTTGCTATCATACTGATGATACCAGCTATCATACTAGCATTGAAAGTAGAACCAACTAGTGATGAACAGATTACTGCTGTTGTATTTGGAATACTATCGGCTATTGTTAGTTATCTTAGTAGAGATTAATCTCTACTAGATGATGCTGCTCATTATCAACATTAAATACTTTGCAGTTGAATCGAAACAACTGTCAGTAATGCTACTGATTAGCGTAATTAAATTCTTAATAGTCATGCCAGACGTTAGAAATTTAGCGCAAGCTGCACAAGGTGCTGCTGCTACTCCTGAGAATGTTAATGCAGTTAATCCAACTGCAAGTGTTAACCAACCTGTTCAACCTGTTGTTGATACAGATAACCAAAGTTCTACGCAAGTGGAAACCATTGATGATGTTGTTAAACGCATCTGTACTGATGGTCATAGTTATGTAATGACAACTGTCGTTACTAATATTGATTGTCAAGAACGTACAGGTCGTAATGGCAATTCTTATCTCAATGCGTTTGTTACTATTGCTAGTCCTGTCAAAGGTGCTCAAAGTA